>QWCH01001181.1_pt1 | contig 42043 bp, 32 predicted proteins | sample 1972671 | NCBI WGS metagenome assembly QWCH01 (sample SAMN09866713, study PRJNA288562) | Human gut metagenome isolate term3_stool, whole genome shotgun sequencing... | isolation source: gut | host: Homo sapiens | place: USA: California
AAACCGATAGAACGCATGCCGTGTATTTGCATGATGTGATGGAATTTAGCGACCAATGGAAGGTGATGTTGTCCGGACGCGTGGATTTTTATAACTATAAAACGGCAACAGCAAAGGTTTTGGACGGGAAACAGGACTACAAGAAGGAGAACCGTTCGGAATGGAATAAAGTGAAGACTTCCGCTTTCACGTATCGGGCGGGAGTGGTGTATTTCCCGGTGCCGGAATTGTCATTTTATGCTTCCGCTTCTTCTTTCTTCAATCCGGTGGTGAAGTTCTATAATCCGGATATTATGTATTTGGATAGAAAGGGGAACGAGTTCAATCCCGACACGGATGGCGGAGAAGTGTTTAAGCCGGAGAAAGGAATTTCGGCAGAAGTCGGGGGGCATTACACGTTGAATGAATGGGTGGATGTCAACGCTTCGATTTTCTACACGAGTCGCTATAATATCGTGAAGAGTTTGGGAGATACTACTGTAGTGGTCGACGGCAGTACCGTGACGAAGAATATTCAAGGGCAAGTAGGTCGAGGTATGTCAAAGGGATTTGATTTTGAGATTGTGGTTCGTCCTCTTCCGACGCTTCGGTTTACGACGGGATTGAGTTGGGCGGAATATCGTTTGCGACAGATAGCGGAGAGTGGACGATTCTCGAAATACAAGGAAGAAAATAAGAATGTGCGTGAAACAGGTGTGCCTCGTACAACTTTTTACGCGTATGCCGATTACACGATTCCCACGGGGGTGTTGAAGAACTTGTCGTTCCAATTAAGCGGAAATTTCAAGGATAAGGTGTTCTCCGATATCAAGGAACGAATTTACACTCCGGCGTTGTGGCTGATGGATGCGGGAATATATTACACGATTAAAGGGCATGTGAATCTGGCTTTGAATATTAATAATTTGTTTGACAAGGAGTATTTCGAGAAAACAACTGTACTGGGAAAACCCCGGAATTATCAGGCATCCGTGTCATATACTTTTTAGTTTCGCCGAAGGCGAAAGTTACAGGTTGGCAGGTTACAAGTTAGTATTTGATTTGTAACCTGCTAATTTGTTGTTTATGAAATCTGTGGAAATATTTTGCGGGGTAGACGTCAGAATGCAGACTTATTGGCTACTTTTGTCAAAAAATAGAATAGTCATTATAATATAAGAATATGAAAAAGTTTGTATTGTTTTTATTTGTTTTGGTCTTTGCTGCCTGTGCAGGTGTTTGTGCGCAAGATACGGTGAAGCAGGATACCGTGAAACCTGAAGGGTATAAGTTTACGGACATTAAGAGATTGCCCGCTACTTCCGTGAAAGATCAGTTCCGTGCCGGGACTTGTTGGTCGTGGTCTACGGCTTCTTTTCTGGAGTCGGAGATGATGCGACAGGGAAAAGATTCGGTTAATCTTTCGGCTATTTATTTCGTGAAACATGCTTACAGTGACAAGGCGGAGAAGTACGTGCGTTTGCATGGCGTGTTGAATTTTGCCGTGGGTGGTGCTTCGTCGGATGTAATTAACATGGCGAAGAAGTACGGGATTGTGCCTCTTGAGGTGTTCAAGGGTTTGAATTACGGGGAGCCGAATCATGTGTTCGGGGAGATTGACGCCGTGTTGAAAGCGTACGTGGAAGCGGTGGTCGAGAATAGAAATAAACGTTTGAGTACGGCTTGGAAGAAAGGGTTTGATGCTATTTTAGATGTTTATCTTGGCGAGGAGCCCGAGAAGTTCGAGTACAAGGGGAAAGAGTACACTCCTCGGACTTTTGCCGACGAGGTGGTGGGCTTGAACATGGACGATTACGTGAACCTGACCTCATTCACGCACCATCCTTTCTACACGGAGTTTGCCTTGGAGGTGGAAGACAATTGGGCGTGGGATAAGGCTTACAATATTCCGTTGAACGAGTTGATGCGGGTTATGGAGAGTGCGATTGATAACGGGTATACCTTTGTTTGGGGTGCCGACGTGAGCGAGAAAGGATTCGCCACGAAGGATGCCGGGGTGGCGGTGGTGCCCTCGACCGACACGAGAGAGATGACCGGGGCTGAAATTGCTAAATGGGAGAAATTACCTAAAGAACAACAGACGATGGATGCTTTCAAACTGGCTCCGGCTCCCGAGAAAAAGATTACCCAAGAGATGCGACAAGAGGAATTTGATCGTTACCAGACGACTGATGACCACGGTATGCACGTTATCGGCAAGGCAATGGATCAGAATGGAACCCCTTATTTTATCGTGAAGAATTCATGGAATAAATACAATAAGTTCGGTGGATATTTCTACGTTTCTTATCCTTATATGGCGTTGAAGACGATGGATATTCTGGTACACAAGAACGCGATTCCGAAGGACATCAGAAAGAAATTAGGGATTTAATGTAAGTTTATTATAAATGAAACCGCCTCGTAATGGGGCGGTTTCTTAACAAATTTATGAGAGGTGTTTATTATTTCTTCGCGGGATGTAAGTACCAATCCGGGTTCTTTTCTCCCTTTGAACTTGCCCAGTTTTTGAATTTAGGATAAAACTCGTCAATATGTACAGCTTCTGTCGGAACCACGTAATCTGTTATCGGTAGGTCTATGGCGAAAGGATAATCGTTGTCGCTCACGTAATAATTCGGTCCGATAAGATTGCCATCTTCGTCGAGGCTACTATGGTCTTGATATCTTCCGAAATAGGTCAGATCAGCAAGATCGGTAGGGGGATAGTTCGTGAGGTGTACTTCCTGTATCGGGTTTTTACCGTTTTTATTCGGGCTGACACGGATAAATGGATTGTAGAAATGGGGATCTTGCATAGTTTCGGATGTCAATCCTTTTGCTTTTATTGTCACTGTAATAGGTCCGCTTTTCACGGCTTGTTCCATGTCATCAAAAAGGATAAATGTGGCATTCGTTTGCCCTGATTCCATGTTGTTAAAAATATTCTCGGCTTTGCTGCCGCCATTTTCAATTTTAACGTCAGACACGCTGGCTGTGAGAATTCCAATTTGATACCCGAATCCGCTTTTGATTTGTCCGCCTCTGTGTACCGGGGTGTAAATATCTTTAAGTTCGGTAACGTTATTGTTCTCATCGACAGTGAAGCTTCTTTCGTAAGTAATGACAACGTCATTCATGTCGTAATCACCTTTGTTTGGCCACAAGTCTTCAAATGCGAGAGTCCCTGTTCTAACAGTCGTAACGGGAGGAAATTCCTCCGGTTTTGTGGTCGGTTTGTCTGAAATATCAATATCGCCGTCTTCGTTTGTTAAGAAAAATAGAACGTCTTTATAATCGTAATCTACGCCGCTCCTGTTATCACCATCTTCAAATCCAAGGATGATGTTTTTGGTTTCTGTATCATATAAACTTACACAACGTTTCTCCTCCATCATATTGAATTCGTTATTTGAGAACCAGTAAGATTTCCCCGAAAAATCTACACCTCCTGAATAATTGAAACCATCACTGATGATAAACCATCCGATAGTAGTACCTTTGGGAAAAGTTTCTGTAGCGTTACCATCTTTATCGTAGTATTTTAAGTTCATTCGCATACCATATTCTAAAGGAGGCCACAGCGAACACTTGGGGAATGCGATGTATTTAGGTAGTTCCATAAATTCTTTGCCATCTTTGGGGGCTTTTCCCGTTTCATAATAGTAGTATCCCAACGTGTTTTCGTATTGAGCTGCTTCCCCTGCAAATACTAAAGTTACACGTGTATCCTTGAGCACGTTAATATTTACTTCCTCTGTTGGTTTGGCATATTGTGAGTTATTTTTACCGGGAAGCAATGTGCTCTGAATACGGTTAAGAATACCTTGGGCGCTGTAAGATTCGTCAGTAGTGATTTTCAGTAGGTTATCAGGAAGTCCGTCACTATCCCATGAATTTATTGTTTTGACGTTATATGGGTTATACGGGTCAATTTCTCGGGCAAGTTGTTTGCTTGCTTGTTTTGCGGATTGATTCTTTTTCAAACTTGCGATATAGTCCTCTGAATTAAACTTTATACCGGATTCCGTGACATCAATTTCTACGCAGGTCGGTAGACCGTATGATTCGGAATAAAGATAAACCTTGGAAGTAGCTATCGGTAGATTAATCTTCCCGGTGCGTTTGCTATTTCCATCGGTATAAGTTGTCAAGAGAGAGTTTACTCCTTCTTTCTTTTTAGAAACTCCGTTTTCAGTTTCCAGTGGGTTCTTGTCGTAAACTTCAAATACGGCTTTGTTGCCTTTAATACCATAGTCCACTGCTATTGGAATAACTTTTGTTGTTGCATAGTCAAAAGCATCCTCTATCGGGGTGTTTTTGTTGGGGTTGTAGACATCTTTTTTACATCCTGTAAAAAAGAAAGTACATGCAAATAGACACAGCACATACACGCTTAGTTGTTTTTTGATTTTCATCCTCTTTCGGTATTGAATATTTTTACAAAGGTATATAAAGAATATTCAAAAATATGTCTATATAGGTATATTTTGGAAGATATTTAATATAAAATATAGAGGATAAGTATTTTTTAACCTTCCCAAGTGAGGAATAGTCTATTATTGGGATGATTCACTATTCAATGAATGATTGTGCTATGTTTGTTTTGTGCGTTAAAAATAAAGGAGAAGTTGAAAAAGATTTTGTAAGTTACAAGAAAAATATACTAGGGTTTGAATTTGCATTGTATCTTTGCAATAAACAAATGATGGATGATTATGCGTAAACCTCAAGTATTGATTGGTGCGGCGACTTCTGGCAGTGGGAAAACGACTTTCACGTTGGGATTATTGCGATTGTTGAGGAACAGGGGAATGAAAGTGCAGCCGTTCAAATGCGGTCCGGATTATATTGATACGAAACATCACGCGATGGCTGCCGGAGAGGAGGCTGTTAATTTGGATACTTTTATGGCTTCTTCCGAACACGTGCGGCAGCTATATGCACGTTACGGGGCGACATGTGACGTGTGCGTTACAGAGGGCGTCATGGGATTATTTGACGGGTATGATAAGATGAAGGGAAGTAGTGCTGAGATTGCCGGTTTGCTGGGGATTCCCGTGGTGCTGGTGTTGAACGCCAAATCAACGGCTTATTCCGTGGCTCCCGTGTTATACGGGTTCAAGCATTTTTATCCGGGGATTCGTGTTGTCGGGGCTATCTTTAATTTTGTGGCGTCGGAGTCGCATTATGCTTACCTGCGGGGGGCTTGCGAGGATGTTGGGATTGAAGCACTGGGGTATATCCCCAAGGATGACGGGATTGTGATTCCTTCCCGTCATTTGGGGTTGTCGATTGACGGGAGTTGCTGTTTTGACGAGTTTGCCAATCGGGTGGCGGAGGTGATAGCTAAAACCGTGAACGTGGAGCGGTTGTTGGAGATTTGTACGACGGGTTTCCCGGCGTGTGGCGTGAAGGGGGACGCGGAACGGGGGAACATGAAGATTGCGGTAGCGCGGGATGAGGCTTTTAATTTCATGTACCGGGAGAATATCGGGGCTTTGGAGCGAGAGGGGGAGGTCGTGTTTTTTAGCCCGTTGCATGATACCGTGTTGCCGGAAGCCGATTTGATTTATTTACCGGGTGGGTATCCTGAATTATTCCTTGCCGAATTAAGCGGGAATGAAGAGATGAAGCGGGCTCTTCATGCTTATTGCGAGGCGGGAGGAAAGGTGCTAGCGGAGTGTGGGGGAATGATGTATTTGTGTGAATCTATTGCCGGAACGGATGGTGTCGCTTATCCCATGGTCGGGGTTTTGAGCCGAGAAGCGACCATGGAACCCATGAAGTTGAAGCTGGGGTACCGGGAAGTGGTCTTGAACGGTAAGGCGATTCGGGGGCATGAGTTTCATTATTCCCGCGTGAAACCGGGGACGGAAGAGGTGGCTCGCGTGGGAGAAGTGTACAATGCTAAAGGGGGAAGGGTGGATACACCTGTTTACCGTTACAAAAATGTAATAGCGAGTTACGTCCATTTTTACTGGGGTGAGCGCGGGATGGAACGCCTGTTGAATATGGCGTTACGGGATTCGGAATGACAATTTGTCCCGTGGCGGGTATTTTTGACAGAGGGCATCGCGTGGCATATGTTTTGTTCGGGTTTATTTGGAGAATAGAATAAACTTTAAATAAAAGAGATATGATGAAAGAGAATTTAGTGAAAGCGTTTAACGCTCAGGTGAATGCCGAGATGTGGTCTTCTAACTTGTATTTGTCAATGTCCGTGTATTTCGCCCAGAATGGATATCCCGGGATGGCATCGTGGATGAAAGCACAGTCTAAAGAGGAATTGGAGCACGCTTACGAGATGATTGATTTCGTGATTAAACGCGGTGGAAATATCGAGATTGGGCAAATCAATGTGGTGCCCGTGGCATGGGGGACGCCGTTGGAGGTGTTCGAGCATGTTTATGAACACGAGTGCCATGTTTCTAAATTGATTGATGATTTGTTGGATGTCGCTATCAAGGAAGATGATAAAGCTGCCCAGAATTTTATCAATGGATTCGTGAACGAACAAGTGGAGGAGGAAGATACCGCGCAAACAATCGTGGAGCGTCTTCGGAAATTGGACGGGCACAATCTTGTGTATATGGACGATAAGTTGGGGGGACGGAAATAAATTAATGGAGGTGTGTCGGAACACACCTCCGGTTCATAAAGTTTATAAAGTTCGTAAAGTTGAGCCTTCGGCTCTTAAAGTCTGCGATGGTGTGTTGCGACACACCATCTTTATATGATGGAATAAATAGTGCAAATCAGTAAGACGGTAACGAGGCACACGGTTTGATTGACGCGGGCGGCTCGTTTGTAATCCCTGCCGGATAGTTCCCGGTCGTTGCTCCCGATATAGGGTTTTTCGACGAGGATACCGTGGTAGATGTTGGGTCCGCCGAAGCGGCAATTCAAGATGCCTGCCATTGCCGATTCGGGGTAGCCGGAATTGGGACTGGCGTGTTGCCGGGCGTATTTTCGAATGAAGCTGAAAATACCTTTTCGGTAGCCGGATAAGGCCATTAGGAAAGCTGTCAATCGGGCGGGGATGTAATTCAAAATGTCGTCGAGATGCGCGGAACAGCAGCCGAAGTCCTTGTAACGGGCATCTTTGTACCCGAGCATGGAATCGAGGGTGTTTACCATTTTGTACATCATCATGGCGGGAAAGCCGCCCAAGGCGTAGAAGAATAGCGGTGCGACGACCCCGTCGCTGAGGTTCTCCGCCATCGTTTCCAGTACGGCAGTGTATATCTTTTTCGGGGGCAATTGACTGGTGTCGCGTCCCACTATCCATGAAAGGCGTTTTCTTCCGGCTTCCAATCCTTGCGTTTCGAGCGTGCGAATCACTTCCCCGCCTTCTTGAATAAGGCTATGGTTTGCTAGACCGTAGAAGACGAAAACGGAGGCAACGATGTAATAGACGGCGGGATGAATGAGCCAAGAACCCCACGCGAGCAGTCCCCCCGTGCAGAGCGTGGCGAGAGGCAACCCGATAGCGATGAAGCAACCTTTGGCTTTACGGTAGTTCCCTTTGTTTAAATGTCGTTCGCACCAAGCGATGATATTCCCGAAAGCCACGATGGGATGGGGTAACTTTCTCGGGTCGCCGAAAAGTAAGTCGAGCAGGTACCCGATGACGAGGGGAACGATTATAATCGAAAATTGAAAATTGAAAATTGAAAATGAATTCATTTTAATTCTAAATCTTTTAGCGCGTTCACGAGCATTTGGTTTTTCTCTTCGGAGAGGGTGTTTATCCGGAAGTAGTGTTCATCCAATCTGCGGAAGTTGGAGGCGTCCCGGATTAAAATCCCGTGTCGTTCGATGAGATGTTGTTTCAGTTGCCTCGTGTCGAATTTCGTGTGCACGAGGAAGAATGAAGTACCTGAATTCAACGGGATGAAACCGGGGAGGTTGTCGAGTTGGTTGACGAATTGTTGTTTTCGTTTCATCAGTCGGCTCGTGTCGGGGAGTAGGTATTTCCCGTTTTTAAGTAAGAATTTACCGACCTCGATAGCCAGTGAATTGACGCTCCACGGGGATTTGAAAGCCCGGACGCGTTCTATCAAGGCTTCATTTCCTAACATGTAGCCCAAGCGTAAGCCGGGGATGGCGAAATTCTTGGTCATGGAATGTATTATCAATAGATTCGGGTAGCGGGACAATAGCGGTTCGCTGGTTTCTGCTGTCGGGGCGAAGTTGATGAACGATTCATCCACGACAAGCGTCATGTTCGGGAATTGTTGCAGGATGTATTCTATTTGTTCTTGCGTCCAGATGTACCCGTTCGGGTTGTTCGGGTTACAGATAAACATTAAATCTCCCGCGATGAGTTGGAAGTTTTCCAAAGGGATGAATGACAGTTGGTGGTTGTATAATGTACAAGCGTCTTCGTATTCGCTGAAAGAAGGTACCGGTAGTATCGTTTTCGCCCCCTCGAAAGCGTGGGCGATGAGGTAAAACAGTTCGGTTGCACCATTTCCGGCAATCACGTTCTGCGGTGTCAGGTTGTGGCTGTTTGCCACCTCGTTTACAAAGGACTCGGCAGCGGGTTCCGGGTAATGGAATATCGTGTCGATTTGTGTCTTGAGGACGGAGCGGATGATATCCGCGTCCGCGTCGTACCATACATTCGTGGAGAAATTGGCTTTAATATTTGTTCCTGTCTGGAACAGGTCGTCACCATGTCCGTTTAGCATTGTTATTTGGTTTTAAGTGTGGAGTATATATAGTCCATGTCAACACACGCTCGCACGTGTCGGGCTAGTTTGTCATATTGTTGTTCCTTGAACTCGGCGTAGTCGAATGTTTTCGGCGAGGCTTGGGTTAGACCTGTCGCCAAGTCATTCAGTACGACGTTGTTGTCCAAAATGCCGTGGAGGTAGGTGCCCCAGCATTTGTCGTTGAGCAGGTAGCCGTCTGCCTGTCCGTCGGGTAGCCGGTTGAGAGGCGATGCGGTTGCCCCGTCGAGCAGAACGGTGCGTCCCATGTGGATTTCGTACCCTTGGCAAGTTTCCGGGTAATCGCGGAAGTTGAATTGGCGTTGTCGTGTGACTTTCTCCGGTTCCATGACCGTGACGAGCGGAAGGATACCCAAGCCCGGTATGGCGGGTATGTCGCCTTCAATCTGGTCGGGGTCCTCGATGCGGGCGCCCAGCATTTGGTAGCCGCCGCAGATGCCGATTACTTTTTTCCCGTCTTTGTGGGCACGAATGATTGCCTCGGCGATGCCGTTTGCCCGGATATTTTGTAAATCCGCTATCGTGTTTTTGGTGCCGGGCAGGATGATGATATCGGCTTTACGGATTTCGTCGGTGTTGTTCGTGTAATAAGCGTGGAATCGCTCGTCCCTTTCCAGCACGTTGAAATCCGTGAAGTTGGACATCCTTTTCAACAGCACGATAGCGACGTTGATTTTCCCGCTTTCCGCTTTCGCGTGTTTGGTTTCCAAGGCAACGGAATCTTCTTCCTCGATATAAATATCACGGAAATAAGGGATAACTCCGACCACGGGTATACCTGTTAATTCGTGCAATAATTGGCGTCCTTCGTCAAAAAGGGAGCTGTCCCCCCGGAATTTGTTGATGATGATTCCTTTCATTTGGCGTTTTTCTTCTTCCGACAGTAAGGCAATGGAACCGTAGACGGAACCGAAGACGCCACCCCGGTCGATGTCTGCCACCAAATAGGTGGCGGCGTTAGTGCGAATGGCCATGCGCATATTGGTGATATCTCTATCCCGAAGATTCAATTCGGATATGCTGCCGGCTCCTTCCAGTACTATCGGGCTGTACCGTGCTTGCAAACGTTCGTAAGCGGCATAGGCTTCGTTGAATAATCCGGCTTTGTTGTCGGACATGAAATATTCTTTCGCGGACATGTTTCCGACGGGCTTCCCGTTCAATACCACCTGCGAGTTCCGGTCATTCGTGGGTTTCAGTAGCACGGGATTCATGTCGCTTTCCGGGGCTATACCGCACGCTTCCGCCTGTACGGCTTGGGCTCGTCCTATTTCCAACCCATCGGGAGTGGAGAAAGAGTTTAAGGACATATTTTGTGCCTTGAAGGGGGCGGGATGATAACCGTCCTGCTTGAATATACGGCAAAATGCCGTGTTGATGATGCTTTTTCCCGCGTCCGAGCAGGTACCGACAAACATGATAGAACGAAGAAACATGTATTGATTTTAGATTTAATGATTTTAGATTTTAGATTCCAGACGCACGGGCTTGCGCTTATTCCGTGATTCTTTTCATTTTCAATTTTCAATTTTCAACTTTCAATTGCTTTTTTTCTTGTAAAGAAAGGCTTTCCATTTTTCCTCTTCCGAGCCTTCTTTGTCCATTTCCCAGCGTGCCATGGTGAAAAGTAAATCGGACAGGCGATTCATGAAGCGAAGGATGAGAGGGGGAACTTCATCCGTACGGTTTAGTGTCCATAAACGTCTTTCGGCTCTCCGGGCGATGGTGCGTGCCACGTGGCATTGGGCTGAAATCATGGTTCCGCCCGGTAACACGAAATGTGTAGAGGGGTGTTGCATTTCGTTATTCATCCGGTCAATTTGTTGCTCGCAAAATGTATCCAGATTTTCCGGGAGTTTATTCTGATTCTGTTCCCGGATAGCGGAAGGGGTTGCCACTTGTGACATGACAATCATCAACGAGCGTTGAAGGTATGCTAATACTTCTTGGCGTTCGTCCTGTTCGTTCAAAAGAGCCCGGATGACACCCAGCGACGCGTTCAGTTCGTCGAGCGTTCCGTTTGCCTCGATGCGGATGTCATCTTTATCTACCCGGCTACCCCCGTGTATTCCGGTGGTTCCTTTATCTCCTCCTTTCGTGTATATCCTCATAATAATTGAAAATTGAAAGTTGAAAATTGAAAATGGGATTTCCAATTCTCGATTATTGTTTATATTTTATAATAAACCCGGGTTGTGTTTTCCATGATAGGGAGGTCTATCATGTCGATAGGGCGTTTCCCTTCAAGGTATGCGATGATAGCCCGGTTGAATGCCCCGTGACCGATGGCGACGATGCGTTGGTTCGGGAAGTTCTCTTGCAGGTAATGGATAAAGTCGATGGCACGTTGAAAGAGAGCCTCGACGGATTCCACGCTGGGGGGAAGATGCAGCCAATCGACATCGTCCAATTGCTTCCCGGTATATACACCCCAATCCATTTCCCGTAGTAAGGGAGTTTGCAGGGGTGTTAGTCCGTGACGTTTTGCCACGGCGAGTGCGGTATCATAGCTTCGTGCCAGATCACTGCACACGACAGCATCAAGTTGTTCATCCTTTAAGTCTTCCGCCAGATTCTCCGCTTGCGCTTTGCCCAAAGGGGAGAGAGTGCCGGGAAGTTGTCCTTGCAGGATATGTTGTTGATTTTCCAGTGTTTCCCCGTGTCGGGAGAGTATAAGTTCAATCATCACTATTTTTTATTATCCACGCTACAAAAATAGTAAACAATTTCATTTCTCACGGTATTCCCGGGGTGATTCTACTGTAATACTACCTTTACACGCTTACAACTCTCTTGTTGCACCGTTATTTTGCCCTTTTCCGGTGGAGGTGTAAGCGGGTGAAATGTGGGGTGTAAGCACCATGAGGTAGGATTACCGTGGGATAACCCAAGGATTACAGTTCTTTCTGCATGATAATGACGTCGAAGTCTTCCCCGAATTTATGTCCCACTTTTTCAAGCTGTGCGCAACGTTTAAACCCGTATTTCTCGTGAAACGATATGCTTTGAGGATTCTTGGATGAAATGTCGGCGAGGATTGTCCGGATACCCCGTTTTTTCGCGTCGGTTTCCAGTATATCCAGACTCATTTTGCCTGCCCCGGCATGCGTGTAATGGGGGAGGATAAAATAACTGATTTGTGCCGTGTGTTTGAACGTGGGGAATGGGTGATAAGCACTTAAATAGCAGAACCCCGCGATGGCTCCCGTGTCTGAATCTTTTATGGCGTAGGCGGGATAGTCTTGTATTTTCTCCATTATTTTTTCAAAGAAGATATCTGGCAGTCGGGTTTCGGAAAAGGCCGCGAAACTGTTTTCAACGTAGTAATTGAAGATGTCCATAACCTCTTTCTGGTGTGTATTTCCTAGTTTTTCAAATGTGATGTTCATTGTGATTCAGGATATTGGTTTGGGCAAAGTTATAGAAAATATTGTATATTTTCCGGGGTAATACTTTGCTTTTCTTGAAAAAATAGAGAGATTTGTTGTCTTGTTAAGTCTTTCGGTGTTTCCCGGAAGGAAATGAAAAGATGTAATATGGAAAAAAGTGTGCGGTTAAGATATTTATTATTGACATTGGGGATTGTTGTGTTGGGATTGCTTTCCCGGAAGACGAGTATCTGCTCGATTGACTTCGTGAGAATGTATGTCGGGGATGTACTTTGGGCGATGATGGTGTATTTCGGTTGTCGGTTGTTGTTCGTGAGTTTGAAGAAAAGTGTGTCTTTTTGGGGGGCGTTGAGTTTTTCTTACTTGATAGAGGTTAGTCAGTTATATCATGCACCTTGGATAGACTCTATCCGGGCGACGACGTTGGGAGGGTTGGTTTTGGGTTTCGGTTTCCTGTGGAGTGATATCGCGTGCTATACGGTGGGAGTGACTCTTGGATTTTGGGTGGATTCCTTGTCGGGATGGGGACGAAAATAAATGTTTTATATTTTCCGGAATAATGTTTTGAATTTCTTGAAAAAACAGAGAAATTTGTCGCTATGATGAAAAGAAAACTAATATTGGTTACGGGCGGACAGCGTTCCGGGAAAAGCAGGTACGCGCAAGAATTAGCGTTACATTTGTCTGATAACCCGGTTTATCTGGCTACTTCAAGGGTGTGGGACGAGGAATTTAAAGAGCGGGTAAAGCGTCATCAACAAGACCGGGGAGCACAATGGACGAATCTGGAAGAAGAGAAGTTTATAAGTAAATGTGACGTGCGGGGGAGAGTGGTTGTCATTGATTGTGTGACTTTGTGGAGCACGAATTTCTTTTTTGATAATGATTCGGACGTGGATAAATCATTGGAAGAGATAAAAGAAGAGTTCGACCGGTTTACCTGGCAAGAGGCGACGTTTATATTCGTGACCAACGAGATTGGGATGGGGGGAATAGCTGTCGATCCCGTGCAGCGCCGTTTCACGGATTTGCAGGGATGGGTGAACCAGTATATCGGTCGTGCAGCCGATGAGGTGGTGTTGATGGTGTCCGGTATTGCCATGAGAGTGAAGTAAATAAAATATAATCCGAATTGAATATCGGAAGTGCGCGTGCATTTTCAATTTTCAATTTTCAATTTTTAATTGTATGAGAAGTTTTGTTATAAAAGAAACGGATAAGGCGATTTTGCCTGATTTGATTGATAAGATAAATAATTTGACGAAACCGAAAGGGTCGTTGGGATTGTTGGAGAAGGTTGCGGCTCAAATCGGTTTGATACAGCAAACTCTTTCCCCGGAGTTGAGAAAACCACAGAATATTATTTTTGCCGCAGATCATGGTATCGTGACGGAAGGGGTTAGTTTTTCCGCTCCCGAGGTGACGGCACAGATGATATCCAATTTCATCAAAGGGGGCGCCGGGGTGAATATGTTTGCCCGTCAACACGGTTTCGGGATTAAGTTGGTGGATTGTGGGGTGAACTGTGATTTCGGACCTATGGAAGGATTGATTGACCGGAAGATTCGGAAGATTACTTCGAATTATTTGCACGAGGCAGCCATGACGGAAGAGGAGTTTGACCGGGCAATAGAGATTGGTGCGGAGATCGTGGATATGGTGTATGCCGAGGGGACGAATGTGGTGAGTTTCGGGGAGATGGGAATCGCGAATACTTCAACTTCTTCCCTGTGGATGACTTACTTGACGGGGATTCCTTTAGCGGATTGCGTGGGAGCGGGTAGCGGGTTGTCACGTGAAGGAGTGGAACACAAGTACAATGTCTTGCGTCGCTGTATGGAGAATTACAAGGGTGACGGTTCTGCTAAAGATATTCTTCGTTATTTCGGCGGATTCGAGATGCTGGCTGCCGTGGGAGGAATGCTTCGGGCTGCCGAATTGGGGATGATTATTATCGTGGACGGTTTTATCATGACGAATTGCGTGTTGGCGGGACGGGCTTTGTACCCGGCATTGACGGATTATTGCATCTACGGGCATCAGGGCGACGAGTGCGGTCATAAACTTGTGCTGGATTACCTGAAGGCGGAACCTCTGTTGAATCTCGGTTTACGCTTGGGGGAGGGAACCGGGGCAATCTGTGCTTATCCTTTACTGGTTTCAGCCGTGAACATGATAAACGAAATGGCTTCTTTTAAGTCCGCGGCGGTGACGAAGTACTTTAAATAATTGAAAATTGAAAGTTGAAAATTGAAAATGAGAGTGAATCACGGAATCTGAAATCACAGAATAAGCGTTGGTTCGTGCGGCTGGAATCTAAAATCTAAAATCTAAAATTTAAAATCTAAAATTACTATGCGTTCTCTTTTGGCGGCAGTGATGATGTTTACGCGTTTACCATTATGGAGATTGGTCAACGTGGATAAACGCTATTTTGCGGATGTGATTAAGTTCTGGCCGTTGGTGGGATTTTTGACGGGGGCGACAACCGGCGGTGTGCTGTGGTTGGCGGCACAGGTGTTGCCGTTGGGGGTGGCTTGTGTGTTGGCGATTATAGCCAGAATATTATTGACCGGGGCTTTGCACGAGGACGGGTTAGCAGATTTCTTTGACGGCTTTGGGGGAGGAACTTCCAAAGAGAAGATTCTGGCAATTATGAAAGATTCCCATATCGGGTGTTACGGGACCATAGGTTTGGTGCTTTATTTCATGTTGTATTATGTTTTATTATCGAGTTTCGACCCCGCGATGATTTTTCCTATCGTGATAGCCGCCGATTGTTTTTCCAAATTGTGTACAGCGGTAATGATAAACACGTTATCTTATGTCCGCAAGGAAGAAGAGAGTAAAACAAAGGTGATTTACAGTAAGGTACGAATACTTATTTTTGTTCTCGTGGGGGCTATCACGATGATTCCCTTCTTTTTTCTAAAAGACGCATCATTCTGTTGGGCAGTGGTTCCCGCTATATTGGCGGCTGTTGCTCTACGCTTCTTCTTTAAGGCAAAGATAGGAGGCTATACCGGCGATTGTTGCGGGGCTTCCGTCTTGATTATCGAACAGGTATTTTACTTGGGAGTACTCGTGATCTGGTGTCGCTATCAATTTTTGTTTTAGATACATATTAATTTTATGACTGATATTAAGACTACAATTATAGCTTTGGAAAAACAAGCTTTAGAGTTATGGAATAACGGGAATCCCGACGGGTTTATCGAGTTGTCTTCTGATGATGTCGTTTATTTCGATCCTGCTTTCGAGAATAAACTGGAGGGTAAAAGAGCCTTGGAAGAATACTATGCTCATGTCAGGGGGAAGATTAAAATCGACTTGTATAAAATGATAAATCCTGTTGTGCAGGTATCTCCGGGAGTAGCCGTTCTGACTTATAACTATGAGGCTCATCGGGAGGGTAGGGTATTCAGAATGAATTGCACGGAAGTTTATAAATTGAACCCGTCCAATCAGTGGAAAATAATACACACACATTGGTCTTTTGTTCAGCCTGATAAGTAAGTATGAAAACACTTTTTCTTTTTCCCGCTATGATTTGGCTGTTGCTGAATGTCATGTCCGTGTCGGCTCAAGAGAATCATGTTCGGGCATTGCGTCCGTTGGAACAATGCACACTTGTTACGGATATGAGTGACCGGATAGAATCGGTAGAGTGGTTTCCTTTGCGTTTTCCCGATGGTTCGGCATTGGAATATCTCAGAAAGATGTTGGTATTACCCGACGGTCGTTTCCTTATTCATCATCAGAAAGATGTTGCTTGCTTTGATGCCAAGGGGAAGTATCTTTTTTCCATGGGACAGGCAAGTACCCCGGAAGAGGGATGCGGATTGATTCATGATATATGCATGAGTGTGGATCAGAAATACATGTATATGGCGGGACGGGATGATGTGGTGCTGTGTTTTGATTTGAAAGACGGGAAGTTAGTGAAGAAAATATTCTTGAAAGATAGCGAGAGGGTTTATAATTATTATGATATTGCCCCGTCTGCGGAAGGAGGATTCTTCCTTTACACGCCTTACGAGAATGACAAAGAAGGAGTTGTAGAGGGGCAAAAGATGTTAGTACAGTTCGATAGTACCGGACAAGAGGTCGGACGGTTTATCATGCGACCGGATTACGTGTTGCCGGGTTTCATGATAAGTCAGGCATGTGGGAATCAGTATTTTGTCCGGGTACAGGGAGGTGATAATGCCGGTTATCGTGTCAAAGACGGGATATTGCAGAAATATTGTACGATTGATTTCGGGACTAAGGGTATTCCTGCCTTATATATGTACACGAATGAGCAAGGAGGGAATATACAAAGCTACATGAGGGCTGATTATTTTAAAATGCCTATTTTCTTTAGCGAAACTGCCGGGTATTTTTATTTCTGTGTTTGTGGACCGAAAGCTAAAGAATATTATTTCCTGTATCCCCGTGGCGAAGAAAAAGGAATCTATTGGGAAGGGGATCAAAATGGTATGGTTATCCGTTTTTGGGCTTCCGATGACGAGTATTTCTATGCCATAACCGAATACGGTTTGCAGGATTATGACGTTCGGACGGTTGATCCCCTGTTGCGGGAAATCATGGCACGTATCGGGCTGGTATCCAAGGAAAAATTAAAGGGTTCTCAATTCTTGAAGATCAAGTTTAAGGATTGATATTTAGTTCTCTATTTTGATTCGGATAATGTGTCCGTCTGTTTGTTGAACTTGCAAGGTGCCGTCTTCTCCGATCGGGTAGACGGTTTTATACTTGCAGGGAACAATCTCTTTTCCGTCCGTGTTGATATAGCCCTCTGTGTTTTGATGCCTGACAATAGCGTATCCCTCGGGGGTAAATTCTCCGATATAGGTGTACTTGCAAGGAATAAGTTCTTTGCCTTCGCTATTTCGTAAGCCGACCATGAATTCGTCATCCATGACGAGCAGGCGTCCGAGGTCCAGACTTAGCCAATAGATGTCTTTGTATTTACATGGAAGCATGACTTCACCCCTGATGTTGACCATGCCGAAGTGTTTGTTTTGAGAAATGCGGTACAGGTTACCTCCCAATTTCCCGACGGATTCGTAAATACAAGAGAGTAATTCGTTGCCTGAACTATCGACAAGCCCGTATTTTTGACTTTTTTTTACGCGAAATAGTCCATTCCCGAAATCTTGAATGTCCTCGTACTCGGCAGGGACGATTTCTCTTCCCGAACGATTCATGTACCCGTATTTCCCGTTTCGTTTGACGGGAGCGGTTTCGTAATTCTGGAAGTCTTCTATCCGGTCATATTTACATTCGGTCAGTTCCCTGCCGTCCCCGCTCATAAGCCCGAATTTATTGTCCCGTTCCACGCGTATTAGTTTGCCCTTGAATAGATTCACTCTCCCGTCGCATAGCGTGAGGGAGGTATATTGGCAGGGAAGAATTTCTTTCTTGTCTATATCGAGAAGTCCATGAAGGGAATCTTGTGTCGTGAGGTATAGAATCGGACCGAATTTACGGATTTTATCGTATTGGCAAGGAAGGATTTCTTTCCCTTTTTTGTTGATGAACCCGAATTTTTGTTCCCGTTTCGCGAGAGCGATACCTGTAGAATCGAACTCTTCGATGTCGTCATACAGGAAGGGAATAACGGTTTGATCGGTAAGGGTGATATAGCCGTATTTATTCAGTTTTTTCGCTTTGATAATCGTGTCTTCTCCCGGAAATTCGATTTCATCATACAGGCAGGGAATAATTTCTTCGCCGGTAGTCGTGATAATTCCTTGGCAGCGGTTGAAATAGACTTTTGCCACGTTGTTTTGGAAAGATTCCGCGGCATCGTATTTCAACGGGATAACGATATCGCCGGACATATTGATGTACCCGTATTTGCTGCCCATTTTGACAGCCGCCAAACCTTCTTGGAAGTCAAGAGCGTGGTCATATTTGTAGGAAATGATTTCTTCCCCCTTCTCGTTGATGAATCCCCATTTACCGTTGGCAAGCTGGTGGGCGTATCCCGTGAAGTTGTAATTATTTTGGCATGAACATACAATTACTATGTAACAAACGCTTAGTATAAATAAAATAGAACTTTTCATTGTAGTTAGATTTACTTCTAATCGAATCAAAAATATAAATTAATTGGCAAAATTCTAGCAGGATAGGAAAAAAAAGACGATTTTTACAAAGTGAAAGATTGTATTATGGAAGTAATTTTGGTAAGACATACGAAAGTAAATGTCGTGCCGGGCATGTGTTACGGGAATACGGATGTGGATGTGGCTTCTTCGTTTGAAGAAGAGGCGGAGCGTGTACGGTTGGCATTATTAAAGCATGAGTTTGACGCTATTTATTCGAGTCCTTTGCAAAGGTGTCGTAAACTGGCTCTTTATTGCGGGTACGAGAATATGCTGTTGGACGAGCGATTGAGAGAATTGAATTTCGGGAGTTGGGAAGGACAGCGTTGGGACGAGATTCAGGATCCCCGGTTGCAGGAGTGGTATGACGATTGGTTAAGTATGCCGGCGGGAGGGGCTGAAAGTTTTTTACAACAATACAACCGGGTTTCAAGTTTCATGGATGATTTGAAAGAAACGAAAAGCCGGAGTGTCTGCGTGTTCACTCACGGGGGAACAATCCGGGCGGCATTGATTTATGCCGGGAAGTATAATTTTAATCAAGCTTTCACGGACGATGTGGATTACGGATCTCAAATCAGGATTACAATATGAGAAATATTGTTATTGTTTTATGCCTGTTATTCACGGTGAATCTTTTTGGTGAACAGAAAGAAAAAGAGGATGAATATATTCTATTGATTAGTTCGTATAGTAGTCGCTATCCTTGGCCGAAGATGATAGAGAATACTTTTCGTGACGAGGTGGGAAGAGTGGAAGGAAGGGTTAAAGTGTATAGCGAGTATCTGAATTGCGACAGGTTTTCTTCCTCTGAAATATGGTTGGAGAGGATGAGGATGATTATTCGGAATCATGCTTCCCGTCCTCCTAAAATTGTCGTACTGATAGCCGACGGGGCTTGGATGGCTTACCGGAAAGCCTATTCCGGGGAATGGGGGGATGTAAAAGTACTGCTTGGCGGGGTCAAGGATTGGGGAATGGATTTTGACCGTTACTGTGACAAACAACATTTGTCCGCGAATGATTTCGTGGCAACGGCCGATTTGTGCAAGCGGTATAACGCGACAGGATTGACGGAGCGCGTGGGGGTGAATAAGACGATACATATGATGAAACGATTGTTCCCGGATACGAAGAATGTTGCCCTTATCGGGGATAATTGTTTTTACGGGATATTTGCCTCTTTACTTGCCCAGAAGTTTATCCCGGGAGAGCATCCGGAATTGAATTATATACCGTTGGACGGTCGTTTCCTCACGACGGATTCTTTGTTGCGGCGTTTACGGCAATTACCGGAACACACGGGTATCGTGTACGCGTCATGGTTGCAGGATGTTACCGGACAGACGAATGATTTCGAGAGAATGAACGACAACATTCTCGCGCTGGTGGGGCAGCCTGTGTTTTCTCTTTCCGATTGGGGCGGGAAAGGTGACGATTTTATAGGTGGTTATTATTATTCGTCCATGAATTACGGGCAACGGTTAGCCGGAATTGCCGTCGAACTGTTGCATGGGGCTGAGCCGGAAGATATACCGTTACACAATGCCAGTGATGATTTCGGGGCGCATCTGAACAAGAGTTTGGTCGTGAAGTATAACTTGGATCCGGCAGTCGTGGGAGAACCGGTAACTTATTTCAACGTTCCTCTTTCTTTCTGGGAAGAGAACAGGAGAGTACTGCTAAATGCGTTGATCGGTTCGTTGGTTTTTGTCTTGGCGGTAATGATCGGTTTCTATTTTTACCGGACAAAGAACTATTTGAAGTGGCAACGGAAGTTAAGCGAGAGTTTGAAGAGTTCTTTGGAGAACCAGCTTCATGTTTCGGAGACGCTGGAAACTTTTTTACAGGAGAAAACCGAAGCTGAAGCGGTGAATCAAATGTTGTTACGGATGTTGGAGGAATATAATGCCGACCGGGCGTATATATTCGAACTGGACCGTTCCGGGCAATATTGTGACAACACGTACGAGATTGTGGCGGAAGGTATTGAACCTCAAAAAGAATACTTGCAACATATACTTTTGGCAAACTCGGGAAATTTTTATTCCATGGTATGGCAGAATGAGTTGCTTGCCGTGGATGATTTAGAGGCTACCCGCGGAAGCATACCGGAGGAGGAGTGGCAGATACTGGCGAATCAGGGTATTCAGTCTATTCTCGTGGCTCCTTTACATTCGAACAATCGTACATGGGGATTCGTGGGTGTCGATTTCGTGCGGGAAAAGAAGGTGTGGACGGAACAGGATAAATTGTATCTCAGCACGTTGTCGCATGTTTTATGCATTGGCATGTCCCACTATCGTTCGGAAATACTTCAAAAAGAGAGTGAATTGCGTTTCGGTTATCTTTATCGCAATACATCCTTGGCGATATGCCTTTTTGACGCTAAAGGGGTTTTGCAGGAAGTGAACGAGTGTTTCCTCGAGGCGACGGGAATCATGAACAAAAAAGACTTGTTGGGACTATCTCTCTATTCTCTTCGTTTCCTTTCCGATGAGCGTTGGAAAGTGCTGGACGGAACGGGACAACTGGTAATGGATTACGTGTTCTCTCCCAAGGCATGGAAAGAGGCGTACGGGATTTATTCCCGTCGGGTTTCTTCCTGTTATTTCACGGTTCACGTGAAAGAACTGAAAGATGAGGTTGATAATACTCTCGGGTATATGATGGTTTGGATTGATAACACGGTACTGGTGGAGGCGAGGGCGAAGGCCGAAGAGTCCGACCGTTTGAAATCTGCTTTTATTGCCAATATGTCGCACGAGATACGGACTCCCTTGAATGCTATCGTCGGTTTTTCCGAGTTGCTTACCACGGACGAGGAGGTGGAAAAAGAGGAGAGGGACGAGTATATCAAGTTGATACGGACGAACACGGATTTATTGTTGCAGTTGATAAACGATATTCTCGATCTGTCGAAAATTGAAGCCGGAGTGTTGGATTTTGTCCCGGAGAAAGTGGATTTGGAGTTACTTTTGTCGGGCATCGAGGCATTGTATAAGATGAAAGTCAGGGAAAATGTGAATGTTGAGTTTGTGAGTAAACATACCGGATTGCAGTTTTTGTTTGTCGATAAAAACCGGTTGAGTCAAGTGATATGTAATTATTTGAATAATGCCTTGAAATTTACCGCGAAAGGACATATTTATTTCGGGTATGAAGTCCGTGAGAATGACGTGTATTTCTTTGTCGAGGATACAGGTACCGGAATACCGCGGGAGAAACAGGAGTCTATCTTTCAGCGTTTCGTGAAATTGGATTCTTTCAAACAAGGTACGGGACTGGGACTTTCAATATGTTCCACTATCGTGGAGAAATGGAAAGGGCAGATTGGTGTAAAATCGGAAGAGGGACGAGGTTCCACGTTCTGGTTTACCGTGCCGAGATTATAGAGAGGAGTGTTCGTATGCACTGTTCTCTGCTTTCTTTTTTTCTGCACGGAGTTTTTTGCGCAATCCTTTCTCGACGGCAAGTACAAGGAAAACGATTAGAAATAGTATTGCGACGTTGAGCCACGTGCGGAAACTGGACTCGTAGAAGTCCGTCATGGCAAATTTAGCGATTGCGGCCAAGATTAATATATACAGACACGTGCGTACATTCCGCAGCTTCTTTTCCGTGGAAGCAATGATGTCATTATCGGAAGATTCCTTTTCTGTTTTCATGGCCTTGTGGTTTAGTACGTAATTATATTTCTGTAAAGGTATGAAATTAATTTTAGATATCAATCACGTGAAATTGCACTTATTCCCGTGTGTTGTAGAATTCCCGGTATCTTTCAATTGCATCCTCAAGCAATGCTTTTTCGATTTTCGGTTGACGTTCAAAGAAAGTGGTTTCTATTTTTATCTGGCTTCTTTGAGCAATCTTTTTCCAATTCCCTACAATTCTGCCGTTATACAAGATGACGGGATAGAATATGCCATTGTTAGAGAATGCTTTCGGGTGGTGAACGGGGTCTATCACTGTGCCTCGCTCTTTATAGCTGATGAGGTATTCGTCATAGGAAGGCAAGAGATGAAGTTGTGGTTGCGTGGAAGGTGCGTTAGAGCAGGATTCATGCACGTGTAACTCGAAAGAGCCGTATTTTTCCACGTGCAACTCCGATTTGATGGTTTCTATCGCTTGTTTGGCTTCCGAGATGAGCAAACCGGACCACCAAGTGAAATCTTCTAGGCTGGCAGGAGAATGGCTTTTGAAATAATAAGTAGCTAATTTAGCCAGAGCTTCTTCTTTGTCTACTTCTTTTACAGGGGGAATGCGTTCTTCCAAGAGAGCGTAAGTCGGTTTTTGTTTCTTATCAACACCGCTGCAAATGATACCTTCCGATTCTGAGCGGTTCAAACAATATTTCAAGAATATGGGATTGCCGCTATGGTTCATTTGCACAAGAGTTTTCTCCAGTTCTTCCTTGGTTAGGTTCTTGCCTTCAAGAATTTTCTCTATGTCCTGTTTACATTTTTGATATTCTTTCTCGCCGATATTTATTTGGCTACACCATGACTTGAATGCTGCTATATTACGTTGTTTGCATAGTTTCAGCATCCAGCGTAAATCTTCTGCCGCGACAATGTGCCACGTGGGACGCATGACATGGGTTCGGATGATTTCTCCTTTTTGTAGAGCCTCTTCAACGACAGATAAAGAACCTGATTTTAGTCTTATTCCGATAGCCCATTTTACCATCGGGTAGTTTTGAGCTTGTATCGCACCCATCCATGTCACGAGTTCTTTCGGTGTTTCGAATCGTGAATTTGTCAATTGTTGGCATTGCAGACGGATGTTTGTCAACATATGTGGGTTTGTTAAGTTATAAGGTTTATAAAGTTCATAAAGTCTTTACCGCCACAAGCATCTTACTGAAAAAACTTATATACTTTATAAACTTTATAAACCTTATGAACCTTATGAACTTATTCTATCGTTTTACTTCTTCTTTTACGTTCGTTTTCGTCCAGGTAAATCTTGCGAAGGCGCATGGCTTTAGGGGTGACTTCCACGTATTCGTCTTCTTTGATATATTCCAGTGCTTCTTCCAAGCTGAATAATATCGGGGGAGCGATGTTCGTTTTCTCGTCCGAACCGCTGGCACGCATATTCGTTAATTTCTTGGATTTGCAGACGTTGATAACAATATCGTCTTGACGTGAACTTTCGCCGATTACTTGTCCGGCATATACTTCGTCGCCCGGGGTAATGAAGAATTTACCTCTATCCTGCAATTTGTTGATCGCGTAGGCAAATGAATCTCCTGTTTCCATGGCAATCAGCGACCCGTTGATGCGCATCTCGATATCTCCGGCGTAGGGCTCGAAACCTTTCAGACGATGTGCCATGACAGCTTCTCCCGCGGTAGCGGTCAGCAAGTTACTTCTTAAACCGATGATGCCTCTGGAAGGGATATCAAAAGTCAGGTGTACCCGTTCGTCACGGTGTTCCATGTTTGTCATGGTTCCTTTGCGGCGGTTGACCATCTCGATGGCTTTACCGGAAACCTCTTCCGGGAGGTCGATGGTTAATTCTTCCACGGGTTCACATTTCACGCCGTTGATTTCCTTGATGATTACTTTCGGTTGTCCGACTTGTAATTCATAACCTTCGCGGCGCATGGTTTCGATCAATACGCTCAAATGAAAGACGCCTCGCCCGAATACAATAAATGAATCGGCTGATTGCCCCGGCTCAATTCGTAAAGCAAGGTTTTTTTCCAATTCCCGGTCTAAACGGTCTTTGATATGGCGGGAAGTCACGAATTTTCCGTCCCGTCCGAAGAATGGCGAGTCATTGATCGTGAACAACATACTCATGGTCGGTTCGTCAATGGCGATGGGAGCAAGAGCTTCCGGGTTCTCGAAGTCCGCGATGGTGTCCCCGATCTCAAAGCCTTCGATTCCCACGAGTGCGCAAATTTCTCCACATTCAACTTCTTCCACTTTCTGTTTGCCCATCCCTTCAAAGGTCATCAGATCTTTAATACGGGTTTTTATTTTGGTGACGCCGTCTCTTTTGCAAAGCGTGACGGGCATACCGGATTTCAACGTGCCCCGGGTTAATTTACCGATGGCAATCCGTCCCACGTATGAAGAATACTCCAAAGAAGTGATTAACATTTGGGGTGTCCCTTCCTGTACTTTCGGGGCGGGAATATCTTTGATGATAGCGTCCAGCAATGAAGTGATGTCTGTTGTCGGTTTGCGCCAATCCGTGGACATCCAACCTTGTTTCGCGCTACCGTAAACAACCGTGAAATCCAATTGTTCTTCGGTGGCATCCAACGAGAACATCAAGTCGAACACTTGCTCGTACACGAAGTCCGGGCGGCAATTTGTTTTGTCAACTTTGTTTACAACTACAATCGGTTTTTTACCTAACGCGAGAGCTTTTTGAAGCACGAAGCGTGTTTGCGGCATCGTTCCCTCGAAAGCATCAACTAACAATAAAACTCCGTCAGCCATATTTAATACCCGCTCCACTTCTCCACCAAAGTCGGCATGTCCGGGGGTATCAATAATATTTATCTTGTAATCTTTGTAATGAACTGAAACGTTCTTTGCCAGAATGGTAATTCCTCTCTCTCTTTCTAAGTCATTGTTGTCAAGGATTAAATCTCCCGTGTTTTCTTTTTCTCTGAAAAGGTTTCCTTGAAAGATCATCTTGTCAACCAAAGTTGTTTTTCCGTGGTCAACGTGTGCGATAATCGCGATGTTTCTAATTTTCTGCATTTTGCTCCTATGGTATTAAATCCAAATAGGGCGCAAAGGTAGTGTTTTTTTCATAGAAAAGGGGCTCATTGAGCCCCTTTTTTTATTCTACCCTGTTGGCACTTCCCAAAACGTTAATGGTTTTGTGCTTGTATAATTCTTTTAAAGCATCTCTTGCCGGTCCTAAATACTTGCGGGGGTCGAACTCTGCCGGTTTGTTGGCGAACACTTCGCGAACGGCTGCGGTCATGGCAAGACGACCATCCGAGTCGATATTGATTTTGCAGACAGCGGAAGTGGCTGCTTTACGTAATTGTTCTTCCGGGATACCTACCGCGTCTTTCAACGCACCGCCGTATTTGTTGATCTTGGCAACTTGATCTTGCGGAACGGATGATGAACCGTGAAGAACGATGGGGAATCCGGGGATTCTTCTTTCGATTTCTTCCAGTATGTCAAAACGTAATGGAGGGGGTACTAATATACCGTCAGCATTGCGGGTACATTGTTCCGGTTTGAATTTATTCGCCCCGTGAGAGGTACCGATGGAAATAGCTAACGAGTCAACACCCGTTTTCTTCACGAAATCTTCCACTAAGTCCGGGCTGGTGTACACGCTCGCGGCGGCAACCACGTCGTCCTCGATTCCTGCCAATACCCCGAGCTCTCCTTCCACGGTAACGTCATATTTATGAGCGTACTCTACTACTTTTTTGGTGAGTGCCACGTTTTCTTCATACGGGAGGGCTGAACCGTCAATCATCACGGACGAGAAACCCATCTCGATACAGGAAACGCACAATTCGTATGTATCGCCATGGTCAAGGTGAAGACAGATGGGGATATTACATCCTAATTCTTTAGCGTATTCTACCGCTCCTTGTGCCATGTAGCGTAGAAGCGTTTGATTGGCGTATTTACGCGCACCGCTTGATACTTGTAAGATAACAGGTGATTTCGTTTCCACGCAAGCACCGATGATAGCCTGCATTTGCTCCATGTTATTGAAATTGAAAGCCGGGATAGCGTATTTGCCTTCCATTGCTTTCTTGAACATTTCTCTGGAATTAACCAGTCCTAAGTCTTTGTAATTAACCATAGCTGATATGTTGTTTATATTTCGTGCATCAAAGTTATATATTAAAAACAGACTTTCACAAGGAAATGAGAGAAAAATTTCAAACGTTTGCGGAGATTGAAAATTCTTTGAATTTTCAAGTTGCGGGTTGAGCCTACGGCTCTGCAAGTTACAAGTTGCAGAGTCGTAGGTTGAAGTCACACGGACAAAAAAATAGAGTGGTTTACCACTCTATTTCTTGCAGCCCGTGTGACTTCAAATAATCATTCGCCCGGCTGAATTGGTGGTTACCGAACCAACCGCCCCGGTTTGCCGATAAGGGGGAAGGGTGGACGGATTTTAATACCAGATGGCGGTTCGTGTCGATGAAAGCACCTTTACGTTGCGCGTATGATCCCCAGAGGAAAAATACCAGATTGTCTTTACGCTCCGCGATGACTCTGATAACGGCGTCCGTGAATGTTTCCCAACCTTTGTTCTGGTGCGAGCCGGCTTGATGTGCCCTCACGGTCAACGTGGCGTTGAGCAGGAGTACTCCTTGTTCTGCCCAGCGTTCCAGATTTCCCGAGGTAGGAATAGGGGTACCCAAGTCGTTTTGTATCTCTTTGAAGATATTTTGCAAAGAGGGTGGTTGCTCGATTCCCTCGGGTACGGAAAAACAAAGCCCGTGTGCCTGTCCGGGCCCATGATAAGGATCTTGTCCTAGAATGACAACCTTTGTCCGGTCGGCAGGACAGTGGTCGAAAGCGTTAAAAATGAGTTTGCCGGGAGGGTATATTTTCGTGGTGCTATATTCTTGTTTCACGAATCGAATCAATTCTGAAAAATAAGGCTTTTCAAATTCATCTTTTAATAATTCCTTCCAAGAGGGCTCGATTTTCACGTCAACCATAACTTTAAAATTTTAGATTTAATGATTTTAGATTTTAGATTCCCACTGCACGAGGCGAACGCTCTTGATTGCAATTTAAAATTTAAAATCTAAAATTTAAAATTAGTAAGTTTTTATCTCAAATAATTTCGGCCAGTGTTTTCCGGTAACGTAAATCGTGCCCTTCTTTTCATTGTAAGCGATACCGTTCAACACGTCGTCGTTTTCGTCTAACTTGGCTTTCTCCGCGGGAGTCAGCATATTCGGTAACAATAGTTCTTCTGTTACTTCCCCTGTTTCCGGGTCGATAATCACGATGCGATCCGTGAGCCATTCGTTTGCCCAGATAAAACCGTTGATATATTCCAATTCATTCAGGTTGGTGACCGGACCTTTGCTATCGTAAACCTCTACTGTTTTTATCACGGTGAACAGTTCCGGGTCTAGGTGATACAAACGGTGTGTCCCGTCGCTCATGACGAGTTTGTCACCCATGGTGGTAAGTCCCCAACCTTCCTGCATGGAATAGTCGAAGGTGGTCAATAACGTGAAGGTTGCCAAATCGTACACGAACGCTTTTTTGGATGTCCACGTGAGTTGATAAATTTTATCCTTGTACACGGTGATTCCTTCCCCGAAATAACGGGCATCCAAGCTCAGGGATGCTAACGTTTTGTTGCTTTCCAAATCAATCTTGCGTAGCGTGGACTGACCTTTTATCCCGGTTCCCTCGTACATGATTCCGTCGATGTAGACCAAACCTTGGGTCGAGGCGTCTGTCGCGTGGTTATATGTCTTGACTAATTTGTAATTCAGTCTTTTCGGTGCTTTATCCGGCTTCACGATAAATGACTGGGTGGCGACTCCTTGCTTGCTATCCGGGTGGAAGGCGATAACTTTCAGCGTGTTCGTACCGCACTTTTCTTTCGGGAGCTTGAATATGTATTCTTTCGTGGTACTGTCAAGCGTGGCAATCTTTTTCTGGTTAAAAAAAAGGTGTGCCGAGTCGATCTTGTAGCGTTTGTTGTTGGCGTACACTATTTTCAGCTCTTGGTTAAATTGACAGGTATCGCCTTTCATGGGATAGACAAATTGTACGCTTTTCACGTATTTCGGACCCGTGCCGCGTGCTTCTTCCGTGGTGGAAGAAACAGCCGTGTCCCCGGTGTTTTTGGCTTTATTTGTCCCCTGACAGGCAGCAACCAGAAGAATGGATAATAATATGTAATAGTAGCAAGAAGTCATAATATGCATCGTTGAATTATTCTAGTTCCCATTCGTAACCGTCCTTCGTGTCCTTGATCTGAATCCCGGCATTCTTCAATTCGTCCCTGATTTTATCCGAAGTTGCCCAATCTTTGTTTGCCCGTGCCGCCTTTCTGACATTCATCATGGCGTCGATTACCTTGCCAAGGGCTTGATTGCTGGCGCTGGAATCCGTTTCACCCTTCAATCCGAGGATGTCGAACACGAAACTGTCAAATAATTCCGTTAAGATTTGCAGGTTTTCGGCATCTATTTTTTCATTTCCGGCGGCGATAGAGTTAATCATGCGTACCCCATCGAACAAATGTGCGATTAGAATGGGCGTGTTCAAGTCGTCGTTCATGGCATTGAAACAATTGTCCCGTAATGTTTTTACATCCACGGTATTCTCGTTTGATGCTTTCAATTTATGCAATTGCACGATGGCGGACATCAGGCGCTCGTATCCTTTTTCTGCCGCTTTCAGTGCTTCGTTCGAAAAGTCAAGCGGACTACGGTAGTGAGCTTGAAGGATAAAGAAACGCACGGTCATGGGCGAGTAGGCTTGTTCCAAAACGGCATTATCTCCGGCAAAGAGTTGATCCAAGGTAATGAAATTGCCGAGTGATTTACCCATTTTCTGTCCGTTGATCGTTACCATATTGTTATGCATCCAGTATCTCACGGCAGGATGTCCTTGCGCGGCAGTGCTTTGCGCGATCTCGCACTCGTGATGAGGGAATTGCAGGTCAAGACCGCCCCCGTGAATGTCAAACGTGTTGCCAAGGTATTTCTGGCTCATGCAGGAACATTCCAGATGCCACCCCGGGAAGCCCACTCCCCACGGGGAAGGCCAGCGCATAATATGTTCGGGAGTCGCTTTTTTCCATAGGGCGAAATCCACGGAGTTCCGTTTTTCTTCCTGTCCGCTGAGTTGTCTTGTATTTACTAGTAACTCGTCTATTTTTCGTCCGGAAAGAATCCCGTAATGGTATTTTTTACTGTAACGCTCCACGTCGAAATAGATATTCCCTTCGCTCTCGTAGGCATATCCTTTGTCGATCAGGGTTTTGATTAATTCCTGCTGTTCGATGATATGTCCCGACGCGTGAGGCTCTATACTGGGAGGGAGCGTGTTCAGTTGTTCCATGTTCTTGTGATAACGGTTCGTGTACAATTGCACGACTTCCATGGGTTCCAACTGTTCCAGCTTTGCTTTCTTCGCGATCTTGTCTTCTCCGTCATCCTCGTCATTCACGAGGTGTCCCACGTCCGTGATATTGCGGACGTATCTCACCCGATAACCTAAATATTTGAGATAACGAAACAACAAGTCGAACGTGATGCCCGGGCGGGCGTGTCCTAAATGTGCGTCCCCGTACACGGTAGGCCCGCAGACATATAACCCCACGAACGGGGGGTTCAACGGTTCAAACAACTCTTTCTTTCGACTTAGCGTGTTGTATATCGTCAACTTGTTTTCCATAATTCTAAAGTACTATATTGATATGATTCAACAAAAGTATGAATTTTATAATTGAAAATTGAAAATTGAAAATTGAAAATGAAGAAAATCGTGAATTATTGCCCGATTTCCTGTCTTCCTTCCTATGTCCGTGATGGATTGCCTACCTCTTCCCGCTCTTATGATGACAACATAAATGTAGCAACTTGCCAGCATATTCGCTTCCCGTCGATGATGCTACGTTCGTGCTACGTCCATGGGGGCAGGAAGGGGTAGCCTTCGGGTAGCCCGGGGGTTATTGAGGTTTATATTTCAATGCCTCGGGGATCGTGGCCTTCAATTTCGCGATACGGTTCTGGTCAGCGGGATGGGTAGAGAGAAATTCGGGTTGTTTGGCACTTCCCGAGCTTGCCATTCTACTCCAGAATGCCACAGCCTCGTTAGGATCGTAGCCTGCCATGGTCATGAAGATCAAGCCCAAGCGATCGGCTTCATACTCGTGTTTCCGGGAGAAGGGCAGGGTGACGCCTAAATTCGTGCCCATGCCGATTGCCGCGGCGAGCAATGCTTTGCGTGTATCGGATTGGTCGTGCCCGAGAATTTCCGTCGCGGCAGCTTGACCGTATTGTAGCAAGGTTTGCTGGCTCATTCGCTCGTTGCTGTGATGTGCCACGGCGTGAGCGATCTCGTGTCCCATGACGACCGCTATCCCCGCGTCCGTCTTGCAATAGGGAAGGATGCCCTCGTAAAACACGACTTTCCCGCCCGGCATGCACCATGCGTTCGGTTCGTTGCTGGCAACAAGGTTAAATTCCCATTGAAAGTTGGCGATCTGATCCTGCATGCCGTTAGCGGCAAGATATTGTTCTACCGCTTTCGAGATTCGTGCCCCCACGTCTTTGATGCGTTTTTTGTTTACTGCGTCAGTGGATAGTTTGTTTTCCTTTAAAAAGCTACTGTATGAGGTTAGGCTCATGGATACCATTTCGTTTTCGGGGAAAAGGATAAGCTGACGACGCCCCGTGATAGGTACGGTGGCGCATTGCGCGAAAAGTAACAGTATTATTACCGGTAATGCGATACGTGAAATTAATGTTTTCATATTCTAGCCAATCATTATGCAAATTCGTCGGCGATTAATTCATCGGTCGATGAATTTGGTATTTGAATGCAAATATAGAAAATAATTTATCGTTAATGTGAGTTTGATTTGAAATAAGCATATGTGGTAAGTTTAGAATAATCTTATTGTGTTTTTGTGGCATGTATGGCTAAAATGTGAATGGGGTGGAAAATATTTGAATGCAGAATAGTTTGCTTTGGTGTATGCAGGAGTAAAAATGAGTAAATGATATAATAAAAATATTAATAAAATAAAGATATTATTGTTGGATGTTCGGTTATTTAGCCATATCTTTGAAAGAATGTTATTTGAAAATAGTAGAAGAATGGGTTAGTTTGGAAATTTATTTATGATAGGAATGAGGGACGGCTTATGGACAGGAATAATATTTTTACAGAGGCTTTATACGGGGTTAAAAATGGGTATCGAAGTGCCCTTTTCCGAATTGTTGTTATTTTAGTTGTCTGTGGGAGTGTGTTTTGTCAATTTATTCCGTTGTTTGGAGAGGATTATGTGATAAATTATCAGTATCCTTCTTACGTGGGGTGGATATCACAAGCCTTGCCTTCGTCGATGGCTTACAGGACTGCTTATTTTTTTAATGTTATACAATTATTGCTTGTAATCGCATTTGTTAATAATGATTTGAGAGCTTTCAAGTTTAGCGGTATGGAATCGATTCGAGTCAGACCGTTTAGTAATGAAGAAATTGTGTTGGGGAACTTTGGGGGAAAACTGTTGCTTTTCACGTTGGTAAATTTTTTGACCTTGGGAATCTCGATTTTAATTAATGCGACTTTCTATCCGCATGCTTTTGATTTCGGCATCTATCTTTTTTATTGGTTGACCCTTAATTTACCGACATTGGTCTTTTTTCTCGGGGTGTCTTTTTTCGTGATTCGAGTTGTGCGTCAGCAAGCGTTAAGTTTTGTAATTTTATCTGTGTTCTTTTGGGGGCTTATTTTTTGGGGAGCGGGTTGGTTGAATGGTTTATTTGATCCTTGTGCCCGACATATTCCCAATATGTTTTCTGATTTCACGGGACACGTCGGCATGGGGAACTATTTGTTACAAAGGAGTTTTATCTTTTTTACGGGGATAAGTTGTTTGTTGCTATCAATTATTCCTTACCCGAGGATTCCGAATCGTGTGTTCGGGTATAGGAGTGTGTTGGGGCGTGTTTGTGTGATTTTTGTATTTGCCGCATGTTTGGGATTGTGGTATATGTCTTTGTATAATAGCGTCGGAAATAACCGGGAGAAATACAAGCGTATTTATTCGGAATATGAAAAATTCACCGGGGTAAAGGTCGTGCAGAATGATTTGCAGGTGAAGGCTCTTGAAGAAAACGGGATATCCGTGACGAGCCGGATGATTGTCGAGAATAGAGCGCCGGTGCCGCTACCGCTTGTCATGTATTTGAACCCGGGTTTAAAGATTTTATCCCTTGAAATAGACGGAAATCGTGTCGATTTCCAAAGGAAACAACAAGCTATTGTTGCGGATAAAAAATTAGAAGCGGGGGAAATGGCGGAAGTGTTGCTTCGGTACGAAGGGGGTATCGAGAAGGATATATGTTTTCTTGATGTGATTCCTGAAAAATATTATTCCGAAACGATAAATAATTATGGTATATATTATTTCGGGAATGTTCCTGCTTTTTGCGAGCGGGATTACAAGTTGTTTATACCGGAGTGTATGTGGTATCCGGTTTGCGTACCGCTTTACGGGGTATCCGGTTTGCGTGACGTGAATTTTTCCCGCTATTCTTTGCAGGTAGAGCACGAGCCCCGTTTAAAGGCTATATCTCAGGGGAGTACTGTTCAAGAGAAAGAGGGGGTGACGATATTCGCGTTCGAGCATAATATGCCGGGCATTAGCTTATGCGTGGGTAATTACGAGAGGCGTGAAATAACGGTGGATTCAACTCGAATGGCTCTTTATTATTTTCCCCGTCATGATTATCTTCTTGAAGAATACGAACATTTCTCGGAAGAATGTTTGTTGGACGAATTGGCGTACGCGAAGAGTAATACTTTTGAGCTCTCCGGGTGCATTAGAACTCGGAAGTTTTCTGGAAGAAAAAGGAACTATGATCCGACGCAACAATATCCTTATCGTTGGTTGACATTGGTGGAGGTGCCTTGTGGTTTTTACAGTTTCCCTAGTTTGATGCAATTGTCGGGGGAGCGTGTGCAGGGGGGAATGGTTTTTTTGCCCGAAAAAGGGTTTTCGATAAAGAATTACCCGGGAAAGGTTTTTGAAGATGAAACAAAAGATTGGGATACGAGGGTAGGCATGAAGTTAAGCAGTGAGATTAGCGAGAGCATAGGGAAAGGAAGTTGTAATATAAAGCCCCAACTCGTGGGGAAAACAACGTTTATTTATTCTCGTGAATACCCGTTGATACATGATGTGTTAATGCATGTGGCTCGGGAGGAGGGGATAATGGATGACAGTAGGGATTACATGGCTGATTATGGCGCTATTGAATATTTGAAACACGCTAGTTTGAAGGATGCCTTGGGGGATAGTACGTTGGAACCGGAAATTCTTCAAAGTATTATTCGTAAAAAATGTAAGGAATTGCGTGCTTATATCGCGTTGCAGGTAGGAAAGGAACAATTTCGACAATTTTATGTCGATTTTTTAGGGAAATATCTTTTCGAGGAGGTGTCGTTGGAAGATTTTCTCGAGCAATTTTCTCAAACATTTGATTTTCGTTTGGATTCGTTGGTGGAAAATTGCTATAACACGAATCGATTGGCTATATTGGATGTACGCGATGCCCGGGTAATTGAGGTCAAGAAAATGGACGATGTGTTGTATAGGATGTATGAATTCAAAGTGTTTAACAAGGGTGACGTGGCAGGGATTATCATGTGGGACAAAGCTCAAGGATGGGTTATTCCGCCTCGGATGGCAATGGAGATTCATGTCGGTTTCCCTTATAACGGAGCTAACCCCTATTTGGAGATGCCTTTGGCTCAAAATATTCCGTCGGTAATGTACTTAAAGGAAATAGAAATGAGTCAGGTAGATACCACGACGAGGGTCTTTCAAGTGGATACTTCTTTATTTTACACGAAGAAGGAGGAGATTATCGTTGATAACGAGGATTCTGGTTTCCGGCTCGTGAAGGCGAAAGATAATTTCATCACGTCTTTATTTCAAAAAGGGGAAAATGATAAAAGGTATTATAATGTTTTCATTGAGGACGCTTGGTTGCCGGTGATTAGTAAAAGTTTTTATGGTTTCCCTATCCGAAGCGCGTTATATAAAGCAGCCTTATATGGTGCCGGTTCTGGAAAACAAAAAGTGGAATGGAATGTTGTTTTACCGCAAGAGGGGAAATATGAGGTGTTCTTTTATTACACGGAATACTTGTGGAACTGGAAAGGGAGGGTGCCTCAGGTAAAGGAACTTTCACGTCATTACTCGGTTTTCGATGGTAAAAAAGAATATGAGGTAACTCCTACTTTAACGGAAGAAGATGACGGAAGTTGGGTTTCTTTAGGCGTGTATGATTTTTCCCGTAAGGCGAAAGTAACATTGAGTGATAGAGTTCCGGATAGCGAGATACAGCAAACGCTTGTGGCGGATGCCGTGAAGTGGGTGAGAGTAGAATGATGTATGTTGATAATGATTTTTGAAGAGAATTGAAATGGAGGTTGATAAATAAAGTATTGAATATAAAAAAAGAATGATAATATTTTGAAAATAATATTTTGTAGGTTATATTTGGAAAAATATGATTAACTTAAAATGCAAATTTATGGGGAAGAAATTTTTATTTTTATTGGTTTTAGTTCTTTTGGGGACTTATAATACAGAGGTTAAAGCAACAAGTGAAAGGAGTTCTGCGACGGAGTTGTTGGCTGCGGAGGAAATGGTTGCTCCATTTTTTGCAAAACCTCTTGAAAATGTTACAGCACGAGAAGGTGAATATGTTACAATGGAGGCTAGGGTAGGAGGATCCCCACTTCCAATTGTTCGTGTTTTCAAAGGTGATGTTGAAATTATACCTTCCGATAAAATCCAAATCACAATTCTTTTAAGTATTGTGACAATTACGATAAAGGATGTGCGTAAGGAGGATGCTGGGGAATATGTGATGGTATTAGTAAATGCGGCTGGGACTGTTAGAAGTAGTTGTTATTTAACTGTAATAGATTAGTTCGTTATAATGAATGTTTCTCCTTGAAGTTATTATGGTAGTTTTGGATTATTACGATGTAAGTTTAGGGGAAACATTGTTGTAGTTGTAAATTATTGAGTGAATATAGATAGTTCTAAAGATTGGGAAGTCTATTATGAATAAAAGTAACCTCTTTACCGAAGCCATATACGGGTTCAAAAGTGCTCGTAGGAATATCCTTTTTCGAATCTTGGTCATTTTGGCTATTGTCGGAATTGTTATTTGTCAGTTTACTCCCTTGTCCGGTGGAATAAAAAGTTTGTTTAGTTTTTCCGTGGATTGGCTCTCGCAGGCTTTGCCTTCGTCGATAGCTTATAAGACGGCTTATTTTTTTAATATTGTCCTGTTGTTTCTTGTGGTTGGGTTTGTTGCCAATGATTTAAGAATATTCAAGTTTAGCGGTATGGAGCCGTTACATGTCCGGTCGTTGAATAACGAGGAGATTGTATTGGGAAATTTCTTGGGGAAGTTACTTCTTTTTACCATAGTGAATTTCTTGGTGTTTGCGATCTCGATTTTGATAAACTTTGCTTTCTATCCACAGTCTTTTGATTTGTCTGTTTATTTGTTTTATTGGGTGACACTTAATCTGCCGACGTTGATATTTTTCCTCGGGATTTCGTACCTCATGACACGGCTTGTTCGTCAGCAAGCGTTGAGTATGTTGATTTTATTTGTGGCGTTGGGAATACTCTCGTACTGGGGGGCGGGGTGGCTAAACGGTTTGTTTGATCCTTTTGCCCGGAATATTCCCAATATGTTTTCCAATTTCACGGGACACGTGGGGATAGAGAATTATTTATTGCAAAGAGGCTTTATCTTGGTGGTAGGATTAGGTTGTTTGGTATTATCAATTATTCCTTACCCTAGGATACCTAATTGCTTGTATGTGTTTAAAAGAAATTTCAGTGTCGTTTGTGTTGTTTTTCTTGTTGCGGGAAGTTTGGCGTTTGTATATGTGTATCGACATGGAAGGACTGAGGATAACAGGAATGTGTATAAAGCGGTGTACGAGGAATACGGGAATACCCCGGCTGCAAGAGTTGTACGGAATGATTTATACGCAAAAGATTTAGGGGGTGGTATCTCGGTGACGAGTCGGATGTCTGTAGTGAATAGTTCCCTTGAGACCATTCCGCTTGTGATATATTTGAATCCGGGTTTGAAGGTGGTATCATTTGAAATAGACGAGGAGGCTGTTGCTTTCAAGAGGGAGAGTCAAGCTATTCTCCCGAATAGGAAGTTGAATCCCGGAGAAAAGGTTGAGATATCCATGCGTTACGAGGGAGGGATTGAAAACGATATATGTTTCATGGATACAGACCGGGAGAAATATTATTCCCCGGCGGTGAATAGCTTCGGGATATATCGTTTTGGGTATGCACCTGCTTTTTGTGGAAAAGAGTACAAGTTACTTACCCCGGAATGTATTTGGTATCCGGTTTGTGTGCCACCGTATGGGGCGACGGGAGTACGGGATGTGAATTTCACGAGATACTCGTTAAAGGTGGAACATGATTCTCGCTTGGTTGCTATTTCTCAGGGAAACATGATTGAAGAGAGAGGAGGAGAAACGATATTTACTTTTCATCACGATATGCCGGGAATTAGCTTGTGCTTGGGAAATTACGAGAAACGGGAGATCATGGTGGATTCTACTTGCATGACGCTTTATTGTTTACCCGGGCACGATTATCTTTTGGGGAATTATACGGATTTTCCGGAGAAAGATTTAGTAGATCAATTGATGTATTTGAAAACGAACGATTTCGAAATGAACGGGTGTATTCAAACTGCTAAATTTAAGGCGAAACGTTTTGCCGAGAGTAATGTTTATGACCCGGTGCAGCAATACCCGTACCGTTGGTTTACCTTGGTGGAGGTTCCTTGTAATTTTTACAGTTTTCCCGGGATTATGCAGTTGACGGGGGAACGAGTGCAGGGAGGAATGGTATTTTTCCCGGAAAAGGGATTTTATATGGACGGATTTTTTAAGGAAAGGTTAAAAAGGTCTTCAAATGAGGAAGATGTCATTGGTGAAAACATGATTCCCGCTACATTGAGTAACGATGTCAAACCAATATTAGATGGAGGTTGTGATATAATGCCACAGCTCCTTGGAAAGACCGCGTTTATTTTCTCCCGGGAATGTCCGATTATACATGATGTTTTGGGGCAAGTGGCTCGTGCTCGATTTTACACGATTGCGGAAGCTTTCGCGGATGGTTCCTATGCAGCTTATCCGACGATGAAATATTTGAGTAGCCATAGTTTGGAAGAGGCTTTGATAGACAAAATGTTATCACCGGAAATTCTTGCTAGCATCATTAAACAGAAAAGTAAGGAATTGTACACCAGAATCAGGATGGAGGTGGGAGAGAAGCAATTTCAGCAATTTTATGTTGATTTTTTGGCAAAGTATTTATTCAAAGAGGTTGCCGTGGAAGAGTTCTTTCAACAGTTTTACCAAACGTTCGGGTACCCGTTGGACTCGTTGGTTCGAGGCTGGTACACGGCAGACCGGTTACCTTTGTTCGAGATGCAGGATGCCCGGGTGGTAAAAGTAAAACGAACGGATGACGGTATGTACGGGTTGTACAAATTCAAGGTGTTTAACAGGGGAGAGGTCGCTGGAATTGTTTTGTCGGATGAGGGGCAGATGTGGGTTATTCCTCCCCGGGAAGGTCGGGAAATCTGTGTCCGTTCTGAAAAGAATATGGTCTATGCTACTCGTGGTTTTTATCTGGATATGCCTTTGGCAATGAATCTTCCCGATAGAACAGAATTGAAGATTGTTGAAATGAAGGAAGAGGATGTGGACACTACAACCGGGGTTTTCAGTGTGGATACTTCCTTGTTTTTCACGAAGGGGAATGAAATCATCGTGGATAACGAGGATCCCGGTTTCAAGATCGTGAAGGCAAAGGATAATTTTATTACTTCTTTATTCCGAAAGGAGAAAAGTGATGAGAAGTATTATAAATATTTCAAGGGGATAGACGCGTGGTGCCCGACAATAGGCGAAAGGTTTTACGGGTTTCCTATCCGAAGTGCATTATACAAGATACCCGGAACCGGGAAGCAAAAAGTGGAATGGAATATTGTCTTGCCCCAAGAGGGGAAATATGAAGTCTTCTTTTACTACGCGGAGTTATTCGAGGGGGGATATGGGCAAAATACGGCGGGGAAGGTTCGTTATTACACGGTTTCCGATGGCGAAAATGAATATGACGTTACGATCACCCCAAGTGAGCATGAACAGGCGACTTGGGTATCTTTAGGTGTGTTCGATTTTTCTAAAGAGGCAAAGGTGACTTTGAGTGATAGGACGATAGATGATGGAACACCATCAGCAATAGGTGAGGGTTTCGTGGCGGATGCCGTGAAGTGGGTGAGGGTAGAGTAATAGAAGACAAACAATGAAATAAAGCGAGGCTGCTCAAAATGATGAATGGGCAGCCTCGTGTTATTTGTTCGAGAATTATAATTCTGCTAACTGTTGCTCGATAGCTTTGATTTTGGCTTCGGCGTCAGCTTGTTTTTTGCGTTCGTTTTCGATGACTTGTGCGGGGGCACCGCTCATGAATTTTTCGTTATTCAGTTTCTTCATGACGGAAGCGAGGAACCCTTGGGCGTAAGCCAGATCGGCTTCCAGTTTGGCTCTTTTTTCTTCCGTGTCGACTTCGCCCACGGCGGGGATGAAGTATTCAACGGTGTTGCTGATAAAACTCCATGCGCCTTTGACGGTTTCGTCCACCATTTCAACGTCGCTGATGTTACCCATTTTAATGATTACGCTTTCGAAGCGTAGCGGGTAGCGGTCGTTGCTTTTTACTCTTAACGAGATGGTATCTTTGAAAGCAACGTTATTTTGTTTGCGGATGGTACGGATACCCGCAATAACTTCTTTTGTGTTTTCAAATTCGCTCAGGAAGTTTTCATCATAGCTGCCGGGTTGAGGTTGCACGGAAATCATGATGCTCTCGCCTTCTTTGCGTTCCCGTAAGTTTTGCCATATTTCTTCCGTGATAAACGGCATGAAGGGATGGAGTAATTGCAACATCTCTTCGAAGAGATAAATAGTCTTCTCGTAAGTTGTCCGGTCAATGGGTTGTTCGAATCCCGGTTTGATGATTTCCAACAACCAAGATGAGAACTCGTCGCGAAATCCGGTATATACCGTCATTAGAGCTTCCGACAAGCGATATTGGTCGAATTGGTTGTTCAATGTTTCTTTACACTTGTTGAGGTATTGTTCAAACCAATCGAGAGCCAGCTTGGAATGTCGCGGTTGTTCGATGTCCGCTACTTTCCAGTTGCTTACCAGACGGAAGGCGTTCCACACTTTCGTCGTGAAATTGCGTCCTTGCTCCGGCAGACTCTCGTCAAATAATAAATCACCACCGGCGGGTGCGCATAAAAGCATACCTACCCGTACGCCGTCTGCCCCGTATTGATTGATGAGGTCAAGAGGGTCGGGTGAATTACCGAGTGATTTGGACATTTTGCGATGCAATTTGTCGCGTACGATACCTGTCAGGTAAAGATTCCCGAATGGTTTCTCGTGTCTGTACTCGTAACCCGCCATGATCATGCGTGCCATCCAGAAGAAAAGAATATCCGGTGCTGAAACTAGATCCGTGGTCGGGTAGTAGTAATTGATATCCTCGTTGTCCGGTTCCAATATGCCGTTGAAAACGGAGATCGGCCATAACCACGAGGAGAACCAAGTATCAAGACAGTCTTCATCTTGACGCAATTGATCGGCGGGGATGTCTTTCCCGAATTTTTCTCTTACCAGTTTTGCCGCTTCTTCTCTAGTATTGGCTACCACGTAATCGTTGCTATCCGGCAGATAGTACACCGGAATCTGGTGTCCCCACCATAATTGACGGCTGATGCACCAGTCTTTCACGTTCTCCATCCAGTAACGATAGGTGTTCTTGAATTTCGATGGTGTCAAACGAATGTCGTCGTTCATCACGGCGTTTAATGCCGGTTGAGCCAAATCTTTCATTTTCAGGAACCATTGCATGGAGAGCTTCGGCTCGATAACCACGTTGGTACGTTCGGAGTAGCCTACTTTATTATTGTAGTCCTCGATTTTTACCAGATTACCTGCTTGTTCCAATGCCGGGATGATTTCCTGACGCACGACAAAACGATCTTTGCCCACGAAAAGTTGGGCGTTCTCGTTCAGTGTCCCGTCGTCGTTGAAAATATCGATGGATTCAAGATGATGCTTGAAACCGATTTCATAGTCGTTAATATCGTGGGCGGGTGTGATTTTCAACGCACCCGTACCGAATTCCATATCCACGTACTCGTCTTGGATAATCGGGATGACACGATTCACGAGCGGCACGATACATTTTTTACCTGCCAGATGGCGGAAACGCTCGTCGTTCGGGTTCACGCATACGGCGCTATCCCCGAGAATGGTTTCCGGTCGGGTGGTGGCAATGGTGATGTACTCGTTGTCCGAGCCTTCTATTTGGTAGCGGAGGTAATACAGTTTGCTGTGTTCCTCTTTGTAGATTACTTCTTCATCAGACACGGCTGTTTTGGCTGACGGGTCCCAATTCACCATTCGGATACCCCGGTAGATCAATCCTTTGTTGTAAAGGTCTACAAATACGCGAATCACGCTTTCCGAACGGATTTCATCCATCGTGAAGCAGGTTCTGTCCCAATCGCAAGAGGCACCGAGGCGTTTCAATTGTTCAAGGATGATTCCCCCGTGTTTCTCTGTCCATGCCCAAGCATGTTTCAAAAATTCTTCCCGGGTAAGGTCCCGTTTCTCTATGCCTTCGCTTTTCAATTTGGCAACCACTTTGGCTTCCGTGGCGATAGAGGCATGGTCTGTTCCGGGAACCCAACAAGCGTTCTTTCCTTGCAAGCGAGCCCGTCTGACGAGTACATCCTGTATCGTGTTGTTCAACATATGTCCCATGTGCAGGACTCCCGTGACGTTAGGCGGGGGAATAACAATACAATACGGAGTTCTCTTTTTATCAACAACGGAATGGAAAAAACGATGTTCCATCCAGTATTGATACCATTTCTCTTCGCTTTTTCGCGGATCGTAGTTTGTTGGAATCATTTTGTTTTAAATTAAAATTTTAGATTCGTAAAAAGGGGCTTTTCAAAAAGCCCCCTTTGGTCCGTAAAGTCTATAATGTCCGTAAAGTCAATGTTTATAGGTTTATGCCCTCGTGTCAATTGTTGACCTTATGGACTTTATGGACCTTATGGACCTTTGACTTTTATTTATTCTTCTGATTTTCTAATTCTTCGTCCTTTTTTCTTTTGTGCATCAAGGAGAGCGTCAAGGTCTGCTTTTTGTTGCGAGCCGTCGTAATCACAGATGTATTTATCGATGAGGATACGACCACAGTATTCACAGACGATAATTTTCTTCCGGGAACGGATATCCAATTGTCTTTGTGGCGGAATTTTGTTGAAACATCCGCCGCAAGCGTCACGATCCACGGTTACAACAGCCAGACCGTTGCGCGCATTGGAACGAATACGACGATAAGCGGTCAATAGACGATCGTCGATAGTTGCAGCCAATTGTTCGGATTTTATTTGTAAGGATTCCTCGTCCTTGTGTGTTTCGTTGATAATGTCGTTCAACTCGTTTTTCTTGGCTTCGAGGTCGGAAACCTTATCCTCGTAACGCTTTTTGGATTCTTCCATTAACGCGTCTTTTTCCGCTTTGGCTTTGGTCGCTTCACGGATTCTTTTTTCTTGTAATTCGATTTCGAGTTTCTGGAATTCGATTTCTTTGCTCAACGCGTCGTATTCACGGTTGTTACGTACGTTGTCGAGTTGCTCGCTATATTTTTTTATCGCTTCTTCTGCTTTCTTGATTTCTTGCTTCCTCGTGGAAGTCGTTTTATCAAGTTCGCTTAATTCAGCCTTCAAGTTTTCGATACGTGTTTCTAGCCCCGCGATCTCATCTTCAAGGTCTTGAACTTCCAAAGGTAATTCTCCTCGAAGAGTTTTGATTTTATCGATCTCGGTGTCAATTCGTTGTAATTCATACAGGTTCTGCAGTTTTTCTTCAACTGTCAGCTCTTGCATTTTCTCATTGTTATTCGTCACCATATATTATAAATACTTAATCGGATT
>QWCH01001190.1_pt1 | contig 41896 bp, 31 predicted proteins | sample 1972671 | NCBI WGS metagenome assembly QWCH01 (sample SAMN09866713, study PRJNA288562) | Human gut metagenome isolate term3_stool, whole genome shotgun sequencing... | isolation source: gut | host: Homo sapiens | place: USA: California
GTGACGGCACCGTCCTTATCCGCTATTGGGCTTACGAAGAATAATCAATAAATCAAACAATATGGAAACAACAATCAAATCAAACAAATCCGACCTGCTGACGATGTTGGCAGTTGTCTCATGTGCTCTCATCATGGCAGCGCAATCAATCAGTGTACCTCATTATATGCCGGCCTCCAAAATTGAAGAAGGTACGGTTGTCGTGAGAAATGATAGTGTGACAACGGTGATCATCCCGGATATAAGGTAATAGTTCAAATCCCAAAAGAAGTGAGTCATGAAGAGACGGGTATTATTAAACAACGAAAAGCACAGAACAGATGTCCCGTATGTTGAAATAGGTGGCGTGAAGTGGGCTACAACCAGCCTTATCACAGATATACAAACGGGAGATAACTATTTTGCGGATCTTCCTGAAACATTTGGAAGCATGTTTCAATGGGGGCGTCGTTATGGAGCACCTTCTTCTGTAAAAACGTGTCAGACTGGACAGATGACGATAAATCAAGGACAGGATTTAAACAACGCTTCTAAGTTGATAGGAAACAATTGGAGTGCTAATCCAGGTCCATATCAATATGCTTGGTGTTCTGAAACAAATTCTGATAGGTATCCAACTTTATGGACTCCAGATAAGGGTCCGTACGATCCCTGTCCTGACGGATGGAGAGTCCCTACTTTTGAAGAGCTTGGAATACTTTATAATGCAAAATATAAGGTAAGAGAAAATCTAAATGGAGTAGATGGATGGTATATAGGTGATAGCCGAGAAAAGTCTATGTTTATTCCTTATCAGCCAAATATGTCATGGAGCGTACCAAATTTGGATTCTACATTCTTGGCATTGTTACCATGTGTTTTAGATACGGATAGAACTACACTTTATTTCGCAATATTAAAATCAAATGAGTTCCAATATCAAAGAGCATTCATGTCTTCTGGTGGGGTAATTCGAGCCGTAAAGATATAGCTCATATCTGTCCAGAAATGAAATAATGAATTAATTAAAAAAAGGAGATAAAACAATGGGAATAACAATGTTAACAAGTATTAACGGGGGGGGGGGGTAAACACCTCTTAAACCAAGATTTAGACCGACTTTCGGCGGAAAGGAGGTTGGTATGAGAAGGGCACTTATTGGTAAGAAAAAGAAGTTGTTCATACAACGGTTTTATCCGGCTGGCACATACAACTGGCCTGTCCCTCCTGGATGCACAGAGATTGATGTATTCTTAGTGGGTGCTGGAGCTGGTGGCGGAAATGGATACGGGGTATATGGTGGTGGATCTGGGTACACAAAGACATATAAGAAATCAAATACATCTTCCGGGTCCTATAACTCTTGGGTGAAAGATGGGGATGCTATTAGAGTCACGCCAGGACAACAGATTAAAATCGTTGTTGGAAAAGGGGGATTGGGAGGGGTGAATACATCCGGTCGTAATCCCCGATACGGTGAAGATGGTGGCGCTACTTCAGTCGTAGTTGGAAACACTACTTATATCGCTGAAGGAGGAAAGGCTTTTAAAGGAGAAACAGATTCAACAGGAAAACAGATATTACCAAGTGGAGGTGTAGCTTGTTCTGCTGCTGGAGGATGGGGACCTGCGGCAGACGCATCTTACAGTGATGGACAACAACCGCCAGAAAGAAGTGGAGTTATTTTAGGAACAAGCCAAGGTCATACAACCAGGGATTTTGGAGAGATAGAATTTGAACCAAATGCCGGTGGTACATCCGGAGGTAAAGGCGGTTATGGTACAAAAAAATACGAGCCGCTTAGATCAACAGGACATACAGAAGGCTCTGGGCAAGATGGATCGAGTTATTCCGGATATGATACTTATGCCGAATCCGAAGGAGGGGCAGGATACGGTGGTGCTGGCGGAGTTGGCGGATGTCATGAAACATCTGGTAGGCCTCATGGATCAGGTAAAGGAGGTGACGGTGGTGATGGAACTGTTGTTATCCGTTATTGGGCGTAGAATAGATTGTATAAACTTAAACTTTTAAAGAACATGGTATTAGTAATTATTTCATTAGCAATCATCGCAGCCTATACGACTGCGGTGTGCATAAAGGCAAAGGGCGTGCCTTACAGTATTAGCGCTACATATTATTCGCTCGATCACAAACTGATCTTTGGTGCAAGCATGGCACTAACAGCAATGTTCCTGTTTCCGGTTGTATGGGAGCTAAGTACGAGCTTTACAATGCGCTTGTTAGCAATGGCCGCCTGCATCGGCCTAATCGGGGTCGGCCTGGCCCCCGATTTCCGCGATGACTGGATCAACAAGATCCACTGCGGGTCGGCAGCGTTGACACTGGTATCCTCTCAACTCTGGGTCGGTTGCACATCGTATTGGTGGGTACTTATCCCGATATGGATTGCGTTTATCGTTTACACGGTAATAGGCATGAGTAAGCACGTAACCGGTGATATCTGGCAGGACTTTGTGTCGACTAAACCGATGTTCTGGTGCGAGATTGCTGCACTTAGTTCGACTTATTGTGCGTGTGGGCTTGCGTTTAAATTGCTTTTAAAAAGCCTTTAAATTGCTTTTAAAAAAGCAGCCCGGATCTCACGATTCAGACTGCTTGGACAAAATTTTTAAAATTCCATTAAAGCAACAAATGTAACGATTAAAAACAGAAGGAGGTGTTAAGTGAAGATGTTTAATGGCATGTATGAGATGTTGATTATCGTGATATTCGAGTTCTTTCTTGTATTTATTGCGATGGGCTGGGATTTCTGTTCCGGATATTATAAAGCAAAACTACGTCATGAGGACCGAAACAGTTACGGCTTACGTCGAACAGTGAGCAAGTTTATTCTGTATGCCGGTAGTATATGTATCGCCTGCGGTGTCGATTCTATTAGCTTCGTCTGTCGGTTCTGGGAATTTATTCATCTGTCCCCACTAATGAAAGTGCCGGTAGTGTCGTCTATCGTAGCGGTATTTATTCTCGTGACAGAAGGACGGTCGATCTGGGAAAAGGCAGACGCTAAACAACGCCGTCAGGCAGCAAAATCAATTGATCTATTAAGTAGTATAGTTAGTAAAGAATCTCTCAAAGAAGCCTTTACACAGGCACTCATTGAGGCAAAAGATAAGGAGGACAAAGAATATGGCAGATGTGAATAAATTGGCGCCGTTCATCCTGCAATGGGAAGGCGGCTTTGTGAATGATCCTGATGACTTGGGAGGCGCGACGAATAAGGGGATAACTCTTTCAACGTATGAGTCGTTTTGTCGGAGAAAGGGTTATCCTAAACCAACAGTTGAAAGATTGAAAAATATCTCTCAGACTGATTGGATAGAGATCCTAAAAACAATGTATTGGGATAAGTGGAAGGCTGATCAGATAATGAATCAATCTGTCGCAAATATTTTAGTTGATTGGGTATGGGCTTCCGGCGGATACGGTATTAAGCGCCCGCAAAAAATATTAGGTGTCAAAGTAGACGGTATTGTTGGCTCACTTACAATATCGGCAGTGAATGCCTGTGATTCCCGCGAGCTGTTCTATGCGATTAAGTCCGATCGCATAAAATTTATAGATGAAATATGTGAGTCTCGTCCAGTAAACAATAAGTTTAAACGGGGATGGCTGAATCGTATTAACGCTATAAAATTTGAACCATGAAAACCTGGCACGTCATAATACTTTGTGCTCTCTGTTCTTGTGGAACTTCAAAGCGATCCACAGAGGCAGAGAGATACCGGCAGGCCGAAATTGAGCTTTCGGATAGCCTTTTCTGGCGGGACAAGCTCGAGCGGACGGAATTACGTATGTCTGAAGAGATGTTAAACGCCAGGATTATTATAACAAACTGGTCTCAACCGGATAGCATCGGCAGGCAATATCCGACTAAAACAACCGAGATAGATATGAGCAGGCAGAAAAATGAATCGGATAGTACAAAGGTTCAATCAGGATCTAATGCTATTCAAGTCAAAAAACAAGATATAAAGATTCAGGATTCCGAAACCGTAAAAGAGGATGTCAAAAAAGATTCCCGGCTTGTTCCCGTATGGGTGTGGTGGGTATTGGCTTTAGGATGTGTTGCAGTCGCTTTGCTTGCTTGGCTCGTTAAAAGACGAAAGTAGTTTCTTTTTGTTTCATATTAGATTTAATGTTAATAGTGTAATGGCCGCTCTGCCTGTGAAGGTGGGGCGGTTTTTGTGTTTATCGTTTTGTGGAATGAAAGTTTGCCCGTATCTTTACAAAAATTTTACAAGGAATATATTGGAAAATATCAAAGTTATTGAAAATCATACGATAAGGTGTGGTTTGTTATTTTTGCACTCCAAATGTAGGAAATATTATTCAGAAGTGAAAGAAAGGAAACATATAATAGGTATAAAAGTAAATAAGGGTAACTTCACAGCCACCCTTATTCGATTTAACCAAAACCTTAACTATGAAAAAATTTACGTTTTTCAAGTGCAAATATAAGGGTACGGTTTGAACTGTGCAAGTGTTTGAGTATTTATTTTTGCCAAAAGAATATATTTAAAATTAATTAACAGAAGAGATGACAAATCAAGAAAATGGCGTGGACTTAAAATCCGCAGCCGGAACCGGAGAGAAGAAGTTGTTTATCGAAACTTACGGGTGTCAGATGAACGTTGCAGACAGTGAAGTTGTTGCTTCCATCATGCAAATGGACGGTTATGCCGTGACTGACAAAATCGAAGATGCAGATGCTATTTTCGTCAATACCTGTTCGGTTCGCGATAATGCCGAGCAAAAAATTTACGGCCGGCTTCAGTATTTCCAGTCATTAAAAAGAAAGAAAAAATCTTTAGTAGTCGGTGTGCTCGGATGCATGGCGGAACGGGTGAAGGAAGAGTTGATCAATGTGCATCATGCTGACTTAGTGGTCGGTCCGGATTCGTATATGGATTTGCCGAACCTGGTCGGGGCGGTTGAACATGGCGAAAAGGCGATTAACGTGGAACTTTCCACACAGGAAACCTACAAAGACGTAATCCCGTTGAAGTTAGGAGGTGTGCATATCTCCGGTTTTGTTTCCATCATGCGCGGGTGCAATAACTTTTGTACCTATTGCATTGTGCCATATACGCGTGGCCGGGAGCGCAGCCGTGATGTGGATAGCATTTTGAACGAAATACGGGATATGCGCGATAAAGGTTTTAAAGAAGTGACCCTTTTAGGGCAGAATGTGAACTCCTATCTTTTTGAGAAAGACGGCGAAAAGATTTCTTTCCCTGTCTTGCTGGAGCGCGTGGCGGAGGAAGTTCCCGGGATGCGCGTCCGCTTCACGACTTCCCATCCGAAGGATATGAGCGACGATACGTTGCGTGTAATTGCTGCGCACGATAACATCTGCAAGATGATCCACCTGCCGGCGCAATCGGGCAGTTCCCGCATCCTGAGCGTGATGAACCGCAAATATACCCGCGAATGGTATCTGGACCGTATTGCCGCTATCCGTCGGATTCTGCCGGATTGTGCCATCTCGACCGACCTCTTTTGCGGTTTCCATTCCGAGACGGAAGAGGACTACCAGGAAACGCTTTCGCTGATGCGCGAAGTGGGCTACGACAGTGCTTTCCTCTTCAAATATTCCGAGCGTCCGGGCACATATGCCTCCAAGCATCTGCCCGATACGGTGAGCGAAGCCGAAAAGGTACGCCGCCTGCAAGGCATGATCGACCTGCAGAACCAACTGTCGGAAGAAAGCAATAAACGTGATATCGGAAAAGTCTTTGAAGTGCTGATCGAGGGTTTCTCCAAACGTTCCCGCGAGCAGTTGTTCGGGCGTACGAGCCAGAATAAGGTAGTGATCTTCGATAAAAAGAATTATCACGTCGGACAATTTATAAAGGTACGCATCAACCGCGCCTCTTCCGCTACTTTGTTCGGGGAACCGGTGGAAGAATAATCTTTATTGGTGCTGATTCAGTGTTTCTTGCCACGGAACAAAAGTGTCTGCGGTCGAAACTTTAGTTTCAAGGCAGGAAACTAAAGTTTCGACCGGTGGAACAAAAGTTTCATCGGCAAGAAACAAAAGTTTCAAAGGTGGAAACCGTTTGAAACAAAAGTTTCACGAAAAAAAATCACTGAAACTTTTTACCAGTCGAAGCTTTCCCTGTATGAATCGAAAACCGGTTCTTCGTTGATCCCGTTCTGTTTAAAGAGTTGTTTGATAAAGAGTTGATGCTCGGGTAACAGCTCGTTTTCTTTGCGTTGGAAACGGTAATAAAGTGTTTTCTTGAAGTGGCTGACCATCTGTCTTCTTAGTTGCAGGGCCATTTTATGCGGTACATTATCGAGCAGATTTGTAATTCCTAAGGCAATTCGTTTTTTGATTTGTGATTTGAAGAAAGGGCAGTCGTTTCCTTCCTTCGGGAAACAGGCCGGGTTTACTATCGGAAGGAATTTACGGATAGATGTACTGTTGGCTGCTGCCAGGTGGCGTAAACAATTGTCCGCTTGCGTACATTGGTCATTGAAGCAATGTGCGAAATCGTATGGGACGTCTTGATAATCAAATTCGTTTTTCATAATGCGCAAATGTACGGATTATATTTGAGTCCGTATCTTATTTTTGCATTTGTATTAAGTACAAACTTTTTTTACTTATTCAGGCCATCTTTACCCAGACACGTTTGCCGTCGAATGTGATAGCCATTTTGAGGATGTCGGCGACGCCGGCTGCCCGAAGCGTGGCGGCATACTGTTTGTCCTCAATCTGCTGAAGTGCGGAATCTAACACACTTTCGACGGATTCGTCGTACACCGGATCATAGAGCTTCAACTCCATGATCACGCCTTGCAGACTCAGGTCACGCGGACGGAGCAGAATGTCATAACGGCCAAGCCCCGATTCGCGGTTGCTGCTCACTTCGTAAGCGCCGCTACTGACAAGCATACCTAACAGGAAGGCTTGGTAGACCTTCTCCGGCTCACGGCCGCTTGTGTCATAATATGATAATGTATTGACGACAAAGTCGTTCAGGATACGCTGGAAGATTGGCATGTTTTTTTCTTTCAATGCTTGCAGCATCAGCTCCAGGCGGTCGTTCTTGACCGGGCCGTTATTGATCCAGCTTCGGATTATGGTGAAGAAAACGGTTCTGACCTCACGATTAGGTACTTGCAGGGTATATTCCATCAGGTCGTCATTGTTCTTTACCGGATCGGTAGCCTTCAGATAACCGCTGAAAAGCATGAATGACCAGATATTGGATGCTTCTGACAGCAAATCCGGAAAAGCTAACTTGTCGTTTATCACGCTGCGGATCGGTTCGCCCTGTATCAGTGATTCTACACCCATGCGTATTTGCGACGGGCCGTCGGCAAGCAGATGTCGCAAGAGGACGTCCGAGCCGGTGTTTACCCAGTAAGGAGCCAAGACGCCGCCTTTATTTATAAAGGAAAGCACAGACCAAGGATTATAGACTGTTTGATCTCCGAACAGGTAGCCGTTGTACCAATTCTTCACCTCATCTTTCTGCGCGTCTAATAGATAGTCGGTTAGCATTTGGTCGGTTTCCTCTTGTGTAAAACCGAAAGAGGTACACATCGGAAGTTCCAGGATTGTATCTACATCAATATTATTCAACCCACTGAATATCGATTCCTTGCTGACTCGCAAGATGCCGGTGATGACGCCACGGAAGATATCCGTATTGTCTTTGAACACCAAACTCATAAAGTTACGCATAAAGCCGATCATACGGTCGTAATATCCTTTGTCGAAAGCGACATGGATAGGCGTGTCGTATTCGTCGAGCAGCACGAGGGGCGGCGTGCCCCAGTGAGTTGCCAGCAATCCGGATAAAAAAAGTAATGAGTTTTGGATCATGACCTCGTCTGCTTGTAGCATAAGTACCTGATTAAACCACAGGCGATCCAGTTCGGACAGTTCGTCGTTCAGTAAATACCGGTGACGGGCAAACTCCTGTTGCATCTGTATTTTGATTTGAGACAGGGTCGCTTCAAACGTATCGCCCTTGCAGTCTTTCAACGTGACCAGTATCACCGGATATTTACCTTGATATCGGTCGAAGTCTTTCCACTGTTCGATGTTTTTCCCGTTGAACAGCGGACGATAGATATTGCCTTCCGTCCTCTCGAAGAAATAGCGGAGCGTGGAAAGGTTCAGCGTTTTGCCGAAACGGCGCGGACGCGGAAGAAGCGTGATCAAACTGCCTTCCTCTATGATCTGGCGGATAAAATCGGTCTTATCTACATAATAATAATCCTCTTCTATTAGTTTCTTATAATCGCTGATGCCTATTGGTAACTTTTTCCGGTCCATACGTCATTGTTTTTATTGCATTTACAAATATAGGAATTATTCTTTCACTCCTTCTTACCGGTCGGTTCTATTTCTCCAAACTTGCAAACTCATATTTAAAATCGTTGGGAGGAAAAGTCACTTTCTTTTCTTGGATGAAAATGTGAATAACTGTTATTGCTTAAAGAAAAAGTAACATTTGCATCTGTTGTCCTCTGAAATCGCCTATTTTACCTGCTTTTTTAGGGTGGAATTGATATTTAGCGTGTCCACAGTTATAGGGTTGATTATCTATTGTTTAGTATTTTATATAATGTACACGCGTACATTAGTAGTATATGGGCAAATTGTATTTGTTTTATGATTGTAAGAGGTTGAAAAATAAAGAGGTAGATGCTGTTTATGGAATGACTAAAGAAAACGTACGTTTATTTTCGTCACAAATTTAAGCATAGTTTCCGAACCTGCAACTGTTTTCTCCAAGAAATTTCTTGTTTCTATATCCTTTCTTATCAATTAGATAGATTAAGCTGTACGAAAAACGGCTTTTGGCTGACAAACCCTCCAAAAATGACTAAAAAAAACGTACGTTTTCTCTCGTCAAAATACAGAAGTTTAGTTAAAAGACGAAAACACGAGAAACGTCCGTAAGATCGATCGAACTTTTAGTATATGTATTATTAATATTAATTCAAATGATTATGAACAAAAAGTTTTCTACTCTGATGGCGCTTGCGCTGGTGGCAGGGTCTGTTTCAGCTCAAAACTGGAATGATCAAACTAATGCTACAGTGCAGGGTGCCTATCGTACGTTTGAGACAAAGTCTGCACCGTCAAATCACACAGACAATGCAGCTATTGCAGCAACAACTGGGGCTGGGGAATATACTCTTGCTACTGGTGGCGAATGGACTAAAAATGTCTATTCCATTGATCGTAACTTGTATTATCAATTAGAAGTAAAAAATGATGATACTGCTTATCCGGATGTTTTGGTTCAGGAACGTGATTATGAAACAGGCGAGATTTATCTGCGTACAGTAAAGAAAGATAAAGCTCCCTTGAATGCTTCTTTATGGAGAATTGAATATTCAAAACCTGATGGTGTAAGTGGTGGCTACTTCACTTATATTAATAAAGAAACTAATCTTGCCCTTACATTTGATCATTCTGTGATCAAAAATGATTCTGTTTCAGAATTAAGAGCTGGTATTGCTGAATGGTCTTGGTATACAGTGAACGCAAGCAATAATGCAGTATTAGGATTCCAGAAAGTTTATTCTTATCTGCATAACCAAAGTAGTAATCAGGTTATGTACTTGTCTTATGAAGTCGCAGGTGATAAATCCAAATATGGAACTGTTACAGCCTTAAATGACAGATTGGAATATCCAGGAAATATGGGATTTGCTTATCCTGATGGAAATAGAGCTGAGTGGAAATTAGTAAAAGCGAAGGTCGTTAATACTGCTGATGCTGGACACGATTTGAATAATTTGACAGATGTCTTAGAAATGAAGCCGGTTATTGCAGCTCCGTTCTTTATGACAGCTCAACAGTTCAATACGCGTATGGACGCTGACAACAAGATGAATCAGGATACTTTCTCTTTTAAGATGAATAAAGAGTTACAAGGTGCTGGTGTTCTCTTAGATCAGTATTTTACTGCTAAAGAAAATGCATTGGGATTAACAGATACTCTTTTGAATGGAAGTGAGAATGTTAATACATTGGATGCTAATGGTGTGGCTTTTACTAAATCGACCGTTAGCAGTTTGAATCCACTTGCCAATAAGTTCAATTTGAACTTCCAGACAGCAGCTGGTACTTATTTGTTGGCAGATACTGCCCGTTATCAGGATGATACTCATAAACCGTCTGTATCTCCGGCTGTGATGTTTGCACTGAAAACACCGGAAATTGCAACAGATAACACATTTATGAAAGCCCGTTATTATTTCCGTGCTACATATTTCCCGACAAACGACAGTATCGTTATTGAGCCATTGAATGCCGCTGTTCAGGCTGATTTCGAATGGGATGCTAATAAATATTGGAGAGAATCCGCAGCAACGACTTCATTTGCAAGAACTGCAGACTATTCTAAAGCCAATACATTAGTAAATGATTATACATCTTATACTTCTAAAACTGTTTCTTTGACTGCTGCAACGATTCCGGGAGTAGATAAAGAAGTAATTACAGTTGCGAAGGATGGTAAGGGTGAATTCAAAGTAAAAACAACCATCGACCGTCCATTCGAGTACCTGAATCGTGCAACCAAAGAATCCGGTTTGTACTTCATCAACTTGGCTAACCATAACGACAGACAGCGTGCTAAAGGTATGTGGATAGTTAAGAATATGGCTGGAAATCTGATGTATGACACTGAAGCTATGAACCAGCGTTATGACTTGATGCCGTCTGCTATGTGGACTGTTGAACAGTTGGGTTGTGAAAAGATGGGGGATGCTGACTCTGCTAAATACGTAAAGATTCAGAATCGCGAATATCCGGGTGTTGTATTTGAAGGTCAGCTGTATTCAAAGGATGGCGTAAACTATCGTTTTATCAATCGTGCAGGAGGTTACTCTGATGATTATGTTTCTTCTTCCGGTATGTTTGGTCGTTCGGATTTACTGCGTGTTGTAGACTCTCTGACTTTCACAAAAGTTACTGATCCTGTTGCTTATACCCGCGAACATGGTTATAAGATGTTTACGAAAGATGAACTGAACAACGGTATCGAAAATAATTATCAGATTAAGTGGAACAACTTCATGAATGATAATTTATATCTGCAGAGTACTAAAGACACAATGTCTTATATCGATGAAGCTTCTGCTCCTACATATTACGAAATCGCTGAAGCTACTCTGCCTACAAACCAGGGTGCAATCTATAACGAATTCGGTAGTGTGATTGAGTTTGTAAATGAGTCTGGTGATTTAGATACATCTTTGGTTCAGTTGCATAGAAAAGCTTATGTGATTAAAGTTAAGGATAACAACTTGATCGACAATAACCGTCTGTATATCGCATCTGTTAAAGCTGCTGATGGCCGTTATTACTATCGTGCTGTTAAACAGTCTGAACTGAACAATGTAGACAAGAAATTGGCTGTATTCTATCTGAAAGCTAATCAGGTTCGTCTGGATGATGACAACGCTATCATAGATACTTGTTATGTACTGGTTGATATCAACATGCCGACTACGACTCCGGTTGCTTATGATGGAACATTGAGTACATCTGTTTATGATTTGGATACGGATAACGGTTGGATGCAGATCGCTGTTGAAGCCGGTTACAAGATGGGTAACCTTCGTGACAATGATTTGAACGACAAGCCGAATGATGTTGCAGATGCATTCTATACAACTCACGAAGTTCGTCCGCAGTATGTAAATATCTCGGCTGATTATAATGTACAGTTGAATAGTAATATCAAGATCTATCAGCAGTTAGCAGCTAAGAACTATCTGTTTGAAGATTGCAAAGACCATAATAAAGTTCAGTTGATCCAGGATATCAATCCGGACTTCCACTATCTGGGTCTTGAAAGTCGTACGATGGATGTAGAAAAAGATGCAGCTCTGTATGTTGATGAAGTTGTTAATGACTACGCTCTGATGCAACGTTATCTGTTTGGTGTGCGGGTAGATTCAATTCCTGACGGTTATGTTTGCGACGATCCTACAATGGTTCACGGCTACTGGGATAGCAAGGATAATGCAGAAGATGATGGTGAAACTCACTATGTAGCATATAATGGCTATACAGCAGGTTGGTTCCTTGTAAATCTGGAAGATTCTATCGGCTCAAGTACAAATATGATGGATAATGCTGATTTGTATAAGTTTAACAACTATACTCGTCTGGGCTTCGTAGAAGGTATCCACCAGGTTGACGGAGATGAAGAATACTTGTATGTGGTTAATGCTGGTTATACTTTGAATGATTTGATGACCGTTAAAGATAACGGTAGCCATGCAAAATATACAAAGGCTGGTTTCGTATTGGATCCGAACAAGTTGGCTGTAGATGCAACAACTAATGAAGGTGTCTATGTAAAACGTCACAGTATCAAGGGCGACTTGAATACAAATCATACATTCTCTCTGCGTAAGATAAATACTTATGCTGATGGTACTTATGACAAGACTGCAAGCGAACCGTTCCTGTTGGAATCTGCTTGTGATGCTGTTGCTGACTTCGAAGGTAAATGGGTTAAATCTGAAAATGGTATTCCTGTATTGGCTAAGATTGATACAGAAAATGGACAACATGAAAATGGTACAGGTGCCGCTATCGCTGAAAAGATCGGTCAGTCCGGAATCTATTACTTCGAAACAACAACAGATGAAGCTACTGCAAACGACGCTGTTACAGTATCCGAAATCAAGGTCGTTGCCGGTAACGGAACTGTTCAGATCGTAGGTGCTGCTGGTAAGAAAGTTGCAGTAACTAACATCTTAGGCCAGGCAGTCGCCAACACAGTTATCACATCCGACAACGCCACAATTGCTGTTCCTGCCGGTGTAGTTGTTGTTGCCGTGGAAGGTGAAGATGCTGTTAAGGCAATCGTGAAATAATGATTGTAGATAAAAAATTATAATCAAATAATTCTAAATAAGATCGCGCGGGGTTGTAGAGGCGGACGGAAGTCCGTCCCCCAATCAACATCAAGTATCCTGCGACAGGCGAACAAGCGATCGTATTATTAATACTAAAGTATTGAAATAAAGTTCTTCTGCCGGTACTCCTGTGAAGGACGAATGCAGATAAAAATAAGAGGTTGTGTCAAACAGTTGGCACAACCTCTTTTGTAGTTAAAGAATTGTAAAGAAGCCGCTATCTCGTAAATTATTTGTTCTTTTGCAGAAAAATTGGGAGGTGTGTTCTCTGGACGCATCTCCCCGCTTTATTCAACAACAATAAGGTATTGTCTAATGGCTGAAAGTAAAAAGGTTAGTTCGGTTTCTTTCTTTAATTCTCGCTTGACTTCCATAATAAGTATCGCATTGGTACTGTTTCTGCTGGGACTTATTTTTCTGATGGGGTTGTTGGGAAACAAACTTTCCGTATATGTAAAGGAAAACATCTCGTTTTCGATTGTGCTGAAAGACAACCAGAAAGAAGCGGAGATAAAGAAGATGCAGAAGACATTGGATGCATTGCCTTATATTAAATCTACAGAATACATATCGAAAGAACAGGCAGCTAAAGAACTGGAAGAGGAGTTGGGCGAGAATCCCGAAACGTTCCTGGGCTTTAATCCCTTGCAGGCTTCGATCGAAGTAAAGCTGTATTCGGAATATGCCAACCCGGACAGCCTCAAACTGATTGAAAAGAAGATAAAGAACTATACTTCCGTTTCCGATTTATTGTACCGGAAAGATATGATGCAGATGGTGAATGATAACGTGAAACGTGTCAGCCTGATTCTGTTGACCCTTGCCGTGATTCTGATGGCAATATCGTTTGTGTTGATTAGTAATACGATACGGTTGCTGATCTATTCCAAACGTTTCCTGATTCACACGATGAAGCTGGTAGGCGCTACGCCCGGCTTTATACGCAGGCCGTTCGTCCGGTATAATGTGGTTAGCGGCATTTTTGCCTCTATCCTTGCAATATTCATGCTGACGGGAGCGTTGTATTATTTACAAAATGAATTGTCCGGTTTTATTCAGTTGCTGGATATAAAGGCGTTGGTGATTGTTTACGCGGGTGTGTTGGTGATGGGGATTTTGCTCTCTATTACGGCAACTGTTTTTGCGGTGAACAAATATCTGCGGATGGGAGTTGATAAATTATATTATATATAAATGTATGGCAAAGAGAGATTTCGCTTTTGGAAAAGACAATTTTATCCTGATTGCTGTTTCTGTCGTTATTATCGCAATCGGTTTTATGTTGATGAGTGGCGGCGGTTCGCAGGACCCGACCGGATTTAATCCGGAAATATTCAGTTCCCGCCGTATCGTTGTGGCTCCGGCTGTGACGGTGATCGGTTTTGTAATGATGATTTTCGGGATATTGAGAAACAGCAAGAATAAAGAAGTAGCAGAATGAGTTGGTTTGAAGCCTTAGTGCTGGGGATCGTTCAGGGACTTACGGAATATTTGCCGGTCAGCAGTAGCGGTCACCTGGCAATCGGTTCTGCTTTATTTGGCATTCAGGGAGAAGAAAATTTAGCATTTACGATTGTCGTCCATGTGGCAACCGTACTTAGTACGTTGGTTATCCTGTGGAAAGAGATTGAATGGATATTCCGGGGGTTGTTTAAGTTTCAGATGAATGCTGAGACGCGCTATGTGATAAACATCCTGATATCCATGATTCCGGTCGGAATCGTAGGACTGTTCTTCAAAGATACGGTTGAAGATATTTTCGGTTCAGGATTGCTGATTGTGGGATGCATGTTGTTGTTGACAGCTGCATTGCTGGCATTTTCGTATTATGCGAAGCCCCGCCAGAAAGAAAACATCTCGATGAAGGATGCTTTCATTATCGGTTTGGCGCAGGCATGTGCCGTGATGCCGGGACTTTCCCGCTCCGGAACAACGATTGCAACCGGTTTGTTATTAGGGAACAATAAAGCAAAACTGGCTCAGTTTTCTTTCCTGATGGTTATTCCTCCTATTTTGGGTGAAGCCTTGTTGGATGTGATGAAAGCGATGAAAGGAGAAGCGGTTGCCGGAGATATTCCGACGCTTTCGCTGGTTGTCGGATTTCTTGCCGCATTCGTATCGGGATGCATCGCCTGCAAGTGGATGATCAATATCGTGAAGAAAGGGAAACTGATTTATTTCGCCATCTATTGTGCAATTGCAGGTTTGATAACAATCGCCTGTACGTTACTTAAATAAGAATGGATTTTATAGCAGGAGAAGTATTATATTTTAATAAACCCTTAAAGTGGACCTCTTTTGACCTGGTGAATAAGTTCCGTTACAAATTGTCGCGGAAGCTGAAGGTGAAAAAGATAAAAGTAGGACATGCCGGAACGTTAGATCCCCTGGCAACAGGTGTGATGATCGTCTGTACCGGTAAAGCCACTAAAAGGATTGACGAGTTTCAGTATCAGACGAAAGAATATGTCGCAACCCTTAAATTGGGGGAGACGACACCCTCTTTCGATCTGGAGAAAGAGATAGACGGGATCTATCCGACAGAACATATAACCCGTGAGGAAGTAGAAAGAGTCTTGCAGTCGTTCGTAGGAACGATCCAGCAGATTCCGCCGGTTTTTTCGGCTTGTAAAGTTGAGGGCAAAAGGGCGTATGAGTTGGCCCGTAAGGGGGAAGAAGTTGAGTTGAAATCGAAAACGCTCGTAATCGATGAAATGGAGTTGCTGGAATGTAACCTGCCGGTAGTCAAGATACGGGTGGTTTGCAGTAAAGGTACTTATATCCGGGCTTTGGCGCGCGATATCGGTGTTGCCCTTCAGTCAGGAGCACACCTGATTGCTTTGGAACGTACCCGTATCGGTGACATTACGTTGGATAAATGTATGTCTCCCGATGATATAGACGCCTTCCTGGAGGAAAATATAGAAGAAATAAAACCGAATGAATAAAAATAAAATAAATATAGAATTAGCATTATGAAGCTGTCGAAATTCAAATTTAATTTACCGCAGGAGCTGATCGCCCTCCATCCGGCAAAAAACAGAGATGAGTCCCGGTTGATGGTTGTCAATCGCAAGACCGGAGAGATCGAACATAAAGTATTCAAAGACCTGCTGGATTATTTCGGAAAAAAAGATGTGTTTATCTTCAATAACACAAAAGTCTTTCCGGCACGCTTGTATGGAAATAAAGAAAAGACTGGTGCCCGTATCGAGGTTTTCTTGCTGCGTGAGCTGAATGAAGACCTCCGTCTGTGGGATGTATTGGTGGATCCCGCCCGCAAAATCCGTATCGGAAACAAACTGTATTTCGGTGAAGACGATTCGATGGTGGCTGAAGTGATCGACAATACGACATCGCGTGGCCGTACGCTGCGTTTCCTTTATGACGGTAACCATGATGAATTTAAAAAGGCATTGTATGCATTAGGTGAAACCCCGCTGCCTAAATATATTGACCGCCCTGTGGAACCGGAAGATGAAGAACGTTACCAGAACATTTTTGCAACGGAAGAAGGGGCTGTCGTCGCTCCTGCCGCCGGCCTTCATTTCAGCCGTGAACTGATGAAACGCCTTGAGATCAAGGATTGCCAGTTTACTTACCTGACATTGCATTCCGGTCTGGGTAATTTCCGTGAAATCGATGTGGAAGACTTGACCAAACATAAGATGGATTCTGAACAGATGGTTGTAAATGCCGATGTGGTGGAAGTCGTAAACACGGCAAAGGATAACGGTCGCCAGATTTGTGCAGTCGGAACATCTGTCATGCGCGCAATCGAAACCGCTGTAAGTACGGACGGGCATCTGAAAGAATTTGAAGGATGGACGAACAAGTTTATCTTTCCACCGTATGATTTCAGTGTTGCATCCAGCATGATCACAAACTTCCATATGCCGCTGTCTACTTTGCTGATGATGACAGCTTCTTTTGGCGGATATGAGCAGATCATGGATGCTTATGAAGTGGCCTTGAAAGAAAAATATAGTTTCGGAGCTTATGGCGATGCCATGCTGATCCTGTAAAAACGGAATTATGGCGATTGCATACCTGAGCTTGGGTACCAATATCGGGAATAAACGACGGAACATGATAACAGCCGCCGCACTGTTAGCTGAAAGGGTGGGAGATGTTCTCGCCCTTTCCGGTTTCTATGAAACGGAGCCTTGGGGCTTTGCATCGGAGAACCTTTTCCTGAATGCGGCTGTTAAATTAAAGACCTCTTTTTCTCCGTCGGAACTGCTTTTGGCTACCCAACAGATCGAAAAAGAGCTGGGTCGTACGGAGAAGAGCAACGGGGCGTATCACGATCGGATCATCGATATAGACATCCTGCTCTATGATGACGAGATCCTGCAAACAGCAGAACTGACGTTACCGCATCCTCTCATGCATGATCGGAAATTTGTGATGGACCCTTTGTCCGAAATAGCTCCGTTTGTCGTGCATCCTGTATTGAAAGAACGTATAATAGATTTAAAGGAACGATTATGAATGATAAAGAAAAAATATTAACCGAGGGCGGCATGGTCTTTAAGAAGAAAGCTAAAGATGAAAATGCCGGAGAAAAAAAACTGAAGTTCTCGGACTTCTTGCGCGGGACGCATAAATCAGGCTCTGCCAAGATGAGAGCGGAGTTTAAATATAAAAAAGCGCTACGTAACACCAAAAAGAAAAAATAATTTTCGATTATCAGTTGCTAATTGTCAATTGTTTTGTATTTTTGTGCCCGAATTGATGTGGATAGATTTGTATTGCTTGCAACCACAGGAAAAAATGCTAAAAACAACTTCTTTTACTGCCGCACGGCAAAGCAAATTTCCCCTCGTCAATCCACCTATTTAATTTGATTTATTAACCGTCAATTGTAAATTGGCAGTTGGCTTTAGAGGCTTTGCTCTTTAATTCTCAACTTTCAATTTTCAATTTTCAATTAAAACAAGATGAGTTATTTATTCACCTCCGAATCGGTGTCCGAAGGGCACCCCGATAAAGTAGCCGATCAGATATCGGATGCTTTGCTGGATGAGTTCCTGGCTTATGACAAGAACTCGAAAGTTGCTTGCGAAACCCTTGTAACAACCGGACAGGTTGTCTTGGCTGGAGAAGTAAAATCAAGTGCTTACGTGGATGTACAGGATGTAGCCCGTAGCGTGATCGAGAAAATTGGTTACACAAAAAGTGAATACCAGTTTGAAGCTAAATCATGCGGCGTGTTCTCTTCTATCCATGAACAGAGTGGCGACATCAACCGTGGCGTTGAACGCGAAGATCCCTACAATCAGGGTGCAGGCGACCAGGGTATGATGTTTGGTTATGCCACGAATGAAACTGAAAACTACATGCCTTTAGCATTGGATCTCTCACACAGCCTGTTGTGGGAACTTGCCGAGATACGTAAGAATGAAAACGACCTGATGCCTTACCTCCGTCCGGATGCCAAGAGCCAGGTTACTATTGAATATGATGACAACGGCAAACCGTTGCGCATCGATACGATCGTTGTTTCTACGCAGCACGACGAATTTGTCACAGCGAAAGGCATTACGCAGGAAGAAGCCGATCTGGCCATGCAGAAAAAGATCGCCGAGGATGTGAAGAATATCCTGGTTCCGCGTGTAAAAGCCCAATATCCGGCTTATGTGCAGGCCTTGTTTAACGATGACATCATCTATCACGTGAATCCGACCGGAAAGTTCGTGATCGGTGGTCCTCACGGTGATACAGGTCTGACCGGCCGTAAGATTATCGTTGACACATATGGTGGTAAAGGTGCTCACGGTGGTGGCGCTTTCTCCGGAAAAGATCCTTCGAAAGTAGACCGTTCTGCAGCTTATGCTGCCCGCCATATTGCCAAGAACCTGGTGGCTGCCGGTGTTGCCGATGAAATGCTGGTACAGGTTTCGTATGCGATCGGTGTTGCTAAACCGATGAACATCTTCGTAAATACATTTGGCCGTGCAAACGTGAAAATGACAGACGGAGAGATTGCAGAGAAGATCTGGGACCTGTTCGATATGCGTCCGAAAGCAATTGAAGAGCGCCTGAAACTGCGTAATCCGATCTATCTGGAAACAGCTTCTTATGGCCATATGGGACGTAAACCGCAGCTTGTAACGAAAACATTTACTTCCCGTTATAATCCGGAACCGACCATCTGTGAGGTGGAACTGTTCACATGGGAAAAACTGGATTATGTCGATAAAGTAAAAGAAGCATTCGGTCTTTAATTTACCGTTTGTACGAACACATACCAGCTCCCGTCCGGAAAAAATGGGCTTTAGCCCTGTTTTTTCCCGGACGGGAGCTTTTTTTATTTTAAATTTCATATATTTGACGCAGTAATTATCTAAATTTAAATTATATGCGTAAAACGATTCAGTTTCTTCAGTTAGCCTTTGTTCTTCTCTTGGCTACTGCATGTGCAGAGACTTCCCCGTTTAAATACGAGTCGGTCCCTAATGATCCTCTGAAAGCCCGTATCTATACTCTGGATAATGGCCTGAAAGTGTATATGACTGTGAATAAGGAGACCCCCCGTATCCAGACATATATTGCTGTCCGCGTAGGCGGAAAAAACGATCCGGCTGAAACTACAGGGCTGGCACACTATTTTGAACACCTGATGTTTAAGGGTACTAAACAGTTTGGAACGCAAAACTACGAACAAGAAAAACCGCTGCTTGACCAAATCGAACAGCTTTTCGAAGTCTATCGCAAGACGACGGACGAGGCGGAACGGCAGGCTATTTATCACCAGATCGACAGCGTTTCCTATGAAGCATCCAAGTTGTCTATTCCGAATGAATACGACAAGCTGATGTCTGCTATCGGTGCTACCGGAACAAATGCTTATACCGGCTTCGACCAGACGGTATATGTGGAAGATATTCCTTCCAACCAGATCGATAATTGGGCTAAGATACAGGCAGACCGTTTTGAAAATAATGTAATCCGCGGTTTCCATACCGAACTTGAAACGGTGTATGAAGAAAAGAATATGTCGTTGACCAGTGACGGGCGTAAAGTGTATGAAGCTGTTTTGAGCGCCCTTTTCCCCGATCATCCTTATGGAACCCAGACTGTTCTCGGTACGCAGCATAATCTGAAGAACCCGTCAATCACGAATATTAAGAACTACCATAATGTTTGGTATGTTCCTAACAATATGGCGATCTGTTTGTCCGGTGATTTTGATCCCGACCAGATGATTGCTACGATCAATAAATATTTCGGCCATCTGAAACCGAATCCTAACCTGCCTAAACTTCCTGTGACGCATGAATCTCCGATTAAGGCGCCGGTGGTAAAAGAAGTTTTGGGTGTAGACGCTGAAAATGTTACAGTAGGATGGCGTTTCCCGGGAGCTGCTTCTCCGGAGCAGGATCTGTTGAACCTGACAGGTGAAATCATCAACAATGGCAAAGCCGGTCTGTTGGATGTCGATTTAGTTCAGCAACAGAAAGTATTGAGCTGTTATGCCGGTACTTACGGAATGTCCGATTATAATGCGTTTGTCATGAGCGGCCGTCCGAAACAAGGCCAGACCCTGGATGAGGTAAAAGACCTTTTCCTGGCGGAAATCGATAAATTGAAAAAAGGTGATTTCGACGAAGGTTTGTTGGAAGCATCTATCAACAACTATAAGCTGATGCAGATGTACCGGTTGGATCGTAACGACGGTCGTGCCGATATGTTTGTGTCTTCCTTTATCGATGGTGTAGACTGGAAAGACGAGGTGGCTTCTTTAGATCGCATGAGTAAGGTGACAAAACAGGAAATTGTTGATTTTGCAAACAAGTATTTTGGTGATAACTATGCTTTAATCTATAAGAAACAAGGCAAAGACCCGAACGAAAAGAAAATCGACAAGCCTAAAATCACACCTATCGTGATGAATCGTGATAGTTCAAGCGCATTCCTGAAAGAAATCCAGGCATCCAATGTCGCTCCGATCGAGCCTGTATTCCTGGATTACAGTAAAGATTTGCAGAAACTGACAGCTAAATCGAATATCCCTGTCCTGTATAAAGAAAATACATCGAATGATCTTTTCTCTCTGATGTATGTTTTCGAGATGGGAACGAATAATGATAAGGCAATGGGTACTGCTTTCGAATACATGAAATATCTGGGCACTTCCAAAAAGAGCTTGAAGGAAATCAACGAAGAATTTTACAGACTGGCTTGCTACTTCAGCGTCTTCCCGGGTTCTGACCGTACGTATGTAATGCTGGAAGGTTTGAAAGAAAATATGCCGAAAGCGATGGCATTGTTCGAAGAAATCCTGGCCGATGCACAGGTTAATAAGGAAGCTTACGACAATTTGGCTGGCGATATCCTGAAGAAACGTTCCGATGCTAAACTAAACCAGGGACAGAACTTCAACAAATTGATCCAGTATGCTATCTGGGGACCGAAATCTCCCTCAACAACCGTGTTGACAACTGCCGAATTGCAGCAGATGAATCCGCAGGAACTGGTAGACCGTATCCATAAGATCAACTCTTTCGAGCATAAGATTCTGTATTATGGTCCGGAAAAACCGCAGGCAGTTCTGGATATTATCAAACAATATCATAATGTCCCCGATCAGTTGCAACCGGTTCCGGCAGGTATCGAATTCCAGCAGCAGGAAACTCCGGCCAATAAAGTGCTGTTTGCCCAGTATGATGCAAAACAGATTTATTATTCTGCCGTGTCTAATCGTGGTGAAAAGTTTGATCCGTCTATCCAGCCTACATTGAATATGTACAACGAATACTTTGGTGGCGGTATGAATGCAATCGTATTTCAGGAAATGCGTGAATCACGCGGTCTGGCCTATTCTGCCGGTGCATTCCTGATCACTCCGTCCAAGTTGAAATATCCGTATGTCTATCGTACGTTTATCGCTACCCAGAACGATAAGATGATCGATGCCATGAAAGCGTTCGATGAGATCATCAACAATATGCCGGAATCAGAAAAAGCGTTCAATCTGGCTAAAGACGCGCTTATCACTCGTCTGCGTACCGAACGTATCACGAAATCCGATGTTCTCTGGTCTTATCTGAATGCACAGGATTTAGGTCTGACAACGGATAGCCGCAAGGAATTGTTCGAAAAAGCCCAGACCATGACATTACCTGAAATCAAAGCATTCCAGGAAAAATGGGTAAAAGGCCGTACCTATACGTATTGCGTATTGGGCGATGAAAAAGACCTCGACATGAAAGGTCTTTCCCAATATGGTCCCATTCAGAAGCTGACGCAAGAGGAGCTGTTTGGATATTGATAAAATTGATAAATAGAGAGTTGAGTCTAAAAAAAATACTCAATTCTCTATTAGAAAAAGGAGGGCGTGTCAAAAAACTTTTGTTATTTCGATATGCCCTCTTATTGTCTTAACAAAAACATAAAAAGAAAATACCTATATTTGGAAAATAAAGAGTACGTAAAATGAGAATCAAAGAGGACTTACTGATACGTTTAAAGGCTGGTGAAGAAAAAGCCTTTGAGACTCTATATTGGACTTACAATTCTCAGGTTTATCATTTTATTAATTCTTTATTGTTTGATAAATCTCTTGCGGAAGATCTGACACAGAATGTTTTCCTGAAAATATGGGAGAAGCATGAACAGATAGAACCGGAACAGGGATTTACTGCTTATTTGTTTACTATTGCCCGCCATTTTGTGTATAAGGAAACGGAGCTCCGTTTATCTCAACATGCAATGCTGCATGTTGAGAATTTTGATGTAAGTGATAATGCTATAGAAGAGCAGCAACATGATGCCGATTCTCTTCGTGAATATATTGATAGTTTAATAGAAAACCTGCCTCCTGCACGAAGGGAAATTTTCCGTTTAAGTCGTTTTGAACAACTGTCTAATAAAGAAATTGCCAAAAAACTATCCATCTCTGAAAAAACGGTAGAAACGCAACTCTATCGGTCTTTCCAATATTTACGTTCCAAACTTCCTTTAGACAAAGGTTTGGTCCTCCTATTTCTTTATTTAGTTAATCAAAGTTAAATACGGGGCTGCTTGTAAGTGATTTCCCGCTGTGATGGATATACATAGTATAGACATGGATAAGCATATATACATAGACTTGCTGGATCGCTTTATGCGCGGTGAACTCCCGGTTGAAAGGGAGCATGAATTGTTGACTTGGTTCCGACAAGCGGAGGCGCGTGAACAACTATTCCAACATTACCGGCAACGTTGGGTAGAAGCGGAAGATAAAAGTCTTCCGGTAGAAGTTCAAACTCGTATGTTCCGGGAGATACAGGCTCGTATGCATGCCGGTATGGCGGAGAAGAAAAAACGAAAAGCCATTTTCAGGCTGAAGATACCGCAGTGGGTATCATATGCAGCTGTTGTGATTCTTCTAATTGGCTTTTCAACAACAGCCTTTCTGTATAAGAATTTGGCAGATGAGATCGCAAGCGATCCGTTACGGACTTATAGAGTCTTGGTCGATAAGGGACAGCGTGCAAGTGTCATGCTACCGGACGGAACGAAAGTTTGGTTAAATTCCCATACGGAGTTGACCTATAATGCCGATTACGGGAAAGAGAACCGCCTGGTGGCCTTGTCGGGAGAGGCTTATTTTGAAGTGGAGAAAGATTCGACCAGTCATTTTATTGTTAAAGCTGGAGAAATGGAGGTTGAGGCTTTAGGAACCGCTTTTAATGTAAGGGCTTACGAAGAAGATAAAAAATTGATAGCAACACTCTTTGAAGGAAAGGTCCGTACGGCGGTAGGAAAAGATGAAGTTATTTTAAGGCCGGATGAGAGTCTTAGCTTTGATAAGGTTTCCCGGAAAATGCAAGTATCCAAGGATATTGCCGCTTATGCACGGATGTGGAAAGATAATGAGCTCTTCTTTAAGGGAGAGACGTTGCAGGAGGTGGCAGTGATGCTGGACCGTTTGTATAATGTCCAGGTACGGTTTGCATCTGAAAAGGTAAAACACTATCGTTTTTCCGGAGTTATTAAAAATAATAGTTTGGAGAATGTGATAGAATTGATAAGTCTTACAGCACCGATTACTTATAAAAAAGTCGGAGGTAATATTGTAATAGATGAGAGAAAATAGAGAGTTCAATTGTTAATTAAAAATGAAATGCTTATGAGAAAGGAGTTATGAAAAAACGCAGGTGCATCTACGGATAGATACACCTGAGATTTGTGCAATGTAATTTTGCTGGATTGAAATCACGCTTCTCACCACTTGATTTCACCACAAAGTTACCTGATAAATTTATTACTAATTAAAGAAGAACACTAAAAAACATGAATGTCTTAAAGAATTTCTTTCGGAAAGGACTTGTTATTGGAAGTTTTTGCCTTGTTTCAGGTACTATACTTTCTGCGCAGATTTCCTTATCCATGCAAAACAAATCAACTCGTGAGGTCATTCGCGAGATAGAAAAAGTCAGCGATTATCGTTTTTTTTACAATGATAATCTGTCCGGTCTGGATACCAGAATAACAATCTCAGCAGATGAAGAAAATATTCAAAATTTGCTGGAGCAGATAAAACAGCAGGCTAAAATCAGTTATATTATTAAAGAAAACAAGCAGATTGTACTTTCTGCATTAAATCTGCTTTCTTCGACTCAACAAAACACAAGAAAAATCACCGGTACGATTAAAGATCAGAATGGCGAACCGGTAATCGGTGCAAATATCGTTGAGAAAGGAACAACTAACGGTACGATTACGGATGTTGAAGGGCAATACTCATTGGAAGTAACTTCGAAGAGTGTTTTGGTTATCTCTTATATCGGATATGTGACCCAGGAAGTTGTTGTAGGTAACAACAACACGGTGGATGTATTGCTGAAAGAGGATACGGAAACGCTGGACGAAGTAATTGTCATTGGTTATGGTACGACAAAGAGAAAAGATTTTACCGGTTCTGTCAGTTCTGTTAAATTGGAAAATTCTCCGATAGCTTTGTCGCCCAATTTGAATGCGTTGGAATCTTTGAAGGGAAATGTTTCCGGATTGGATATCGGTGCAACCAATTCCGCGGGAGGGGAACCTTCCATGCAGATGCGCGGGCAAAAATCCATATCAGGATCAAATGATCCGCTGCTTGTTGTTGACGGAGTTATCTATATGGGAAGTATCAATGATATAAATCCCAATGATATCGCTTCGTATGATATCCTGAAGGATGCAACGTCTGCTGCCGCCTACGGTTCCCGTTCGGCGAACGGTGTAATTATCATTACCACGAAAAAGGGTAGAATGGGTAAACCTGTGATCACTTTTAATGCGACGGGAAGTATGCAAACCTGGCAAAATCGACCTGAGTTGATGAAAGGCGAGCAATGGCTGGAGTCGGTTATGGCAAGAAACAATAGTACGGATTTAAGCTGGCTGAAGCCCCAGGAACAGGCTAATATGGAAGCGGGAAGGGAAACCAACTGGCTCGATGCTTCGACACGTACCGGTTGGGTGCAGGATTATCAAGTATCTGTTTCCGGTGCAGGTGAAAAAATGAATTACTATTTGTCTGCTGCTTATTCTGATAATCAGGGTATTGTCATTGGTGATAATTATAATCGTATAACAGCATTAGCTAAGATAAACACGGATATAACCAGTTGGTTGCAGATCGGTGTGGATGCGGCATTTACAAAGTCGGATTATTCCGGTGCCGGTGCCGACTTGGGCCAGGCTTCAAATATGTCTCCATACGGCGTTATGTATAGGGATGAAGGAGAGAAACTATTAGAAAAGTTCCCTTATACGCAATCCGGTGTAAATCCCTTGTGGAATACCGATAGAAGTATCCGTGATAACAAAGATCTCCGGAATAATTTCCGGGCAAATGCATATGCGGTTGTTAAGCTGCCTTGGGTGGAAGGTTTGAGCTACCGTTTTAATTATGCCGGGAATTTGAGCAAAATTCAATCCGGAGATTTCTATTATGAAGGATATTATGTCAAGGAAGGTGATTATGATGATGAAACCCGATATTCTCCTTCTGCATTTCAAGATCTATTGTCTCGTGCAAACGGAAAGATAAATAATAATACAACAAACAGTTGGGTTATCGATAATATTCTGAATTATAAAAATACGTTTGGAAAGCACACGATCGATTTGACAGCCGTTGCCACACGTGACCGGAAATCATATAAAGAAATAATCACTACCGGAACAGATTTTGCTGCAAATGGGAATACCACTTTAGGTCTCAATGGTTTGCATAAAGCAACCGTTCAAAAAATAGACATGAATAATAACCGGCGTTCTAATATCGGTTATTTGGGACGTGCCTCTTATTCTTTTGACGATCGTTATTTCCTGACCGGTTCTTATCGTCGTGACGGTGCTTCTGTTTTCGGTGCCAACCAGAAATGGGGTGATTTCTTTGCTTTCGGTGCTGCCTGGAGAATGACCGGCGAAAAGTTTATGGAACCTGTCTCTTTCCTGGATGATTTGAAGTTGAAATTGTCGTGGGGTAAGAATGGTAACCAGGGACTGGATCCTTATGGAACGCTGTCGACTATTAATAATGGCTCTTCCGGAGGCGTGCGTTATGAGTTCGGGGGAAGTGATATTATTTATGGCTTAAATCAAAAAGCATTGGGTAACGCCAATTTAGGCTGGGAATCTACGGAATCCTGGAATACGGGTTTTGAGTCCGCATGGCTTGGAAACCGTTTGTTTGTCGATCTGGACCTCTATTTCTCTAAAACGACAGACCAGATATTCACGAGAGATATTCCGGTTATGACTGGTTTTAAGAATATCAAATCATCGATGGGACAGGTGAACAACAAAGGTGTGGAACTGACGGTACGATCAGTTAATATCACTACACAGGATTGGTATTGGTCTACAAGTGTTACCTTCTGGTTGAACCGGAATAAACTGACTCACCTTTATGGCGAAGATTTGAACGGTGACGGAAAAGAGGACGATGATATCTCCAACAGCCGTTTTATCGGTAAACCGTTAGGTGCAATTTACGGATATCAGCAGGATGGTATTGTCCAGGAAACAGATGTGGACTATATGGAAGCGAATGGTGCTACAGCAGGTATTCCGAAATATAAAGACTTGGACGGAGATGGCGTTATTACATCTGCAGACCGTACCATTTTAGGATATACGACTCCTAACTTCAAGTTGAACATGAGTAATACGGTTACTTATAAGAACTGGGATTTGTATTTTATGTTGACAGGAACATTCGGTGGCGGCGGATATTATATGAAATCCAATACCAGTGCATACATGACAAACGGATCCGGATTGTTTAATTCGAATGGAATTTATATCCCCTGGTGGACTCCGGAAAATAAGAGCAATGTATATCCTTCTGCTACATTCTCCGGCGACGGAGGCCGTTACCAGGGATTGCAAAACCGGGCATTTGTTCGCCTGCAAGATGTGACGTTGTCATATACATTCCGTGAACCTTGGGTAAAGAAAATGCTTATCAATAATTTGAAAGTATTCTTTACGGCAAAGAACCTGTTGACAATAACAAATTGGGAAGGTGGAGATCCTGAAGTCGGAGTAACGGTGGGTGCGAACACTTATCCCGTATTGACCTCTTTCTCATTGGGAGCGAACATTAGTTTTTAATTTATAAGAAAGATGAAAATGAATCACTTAATAAAATATGGTATCTATAGCCTGCTGTTTGCAGGTCTATTCAGTAGTTGTAATGATTCGAAGTTTCTGGAAGAAAATCCTGAAACATTCTATACTGTGGATAATGCTTTTTCGACATCTGAACAGGTTGACCAGGTTTTGGTCGGCTGTTATTCCCACATACGGGTCATGACGTGCATGGTTGAAGAGAATATGACCGCTTTTGCTTTCCGCGGCGGAAACGGTACGGATATGTTTGATGTTGCGACGATCAGGCGTAGTAGCCGTTTCAATGACTACGGTATATTGAATCCGTCGAATGAAGTTTATTATACTAATTATTCACATTGGTATCAATTGATCTCGAAAGCTAATTTAGCTTTGTATGCGGCGGAACTTCCGCAAATAAGCTGGGGTTCGGAGGCCGACAAGGCTTACGTGATTGCACAGGCCCGCTTTTTCAGAGCTTTTGCATACAGGAACTTGGGTGAATTATACGGAGGCGTTCCTATCGTTACCGAAATTACGACTACTCCCCAGTATGATTTTAAGAGAACCAGCCGCGTGGAAACATATCAGTTCGCAATCGACGAACTGGAAGCTGCTCTGAACGACCTGCCTGAAACGACCAATAGCCCGGGCCGTCTGGTAAGAGGCGCTGCACAGCATAACCTTTGTCAGTTATACATCGATAAAGGTGTCGCTTTGGAAGAAGCCGGACAAGGCGGGGAAGCTCCCGCTGCCTATGCAAAAGCCATTACTTACGGGAATGATGTGATAGACGGTTCCGTATATGGTCTGATGATAGAACGTTTTGGCAGTAGAAAAGATGAGAATCCTGATTTCTATTATGCAAACATAGAAAGCCAGCAAACGCCGGATCATTTATATTCGGCTGCCGGTTATCCTATCGAAGGAAATGTCTATTGGGACCTGTTCCAGGAAGGAAACCAGAACTACCAGGAAGGAAATAAAGAAGCGATATGGGTGGCACAGATCGATTATGACGCCTATAAGGCGGAAGACGGGCAAGCTAAATTGCAATACACCCGTGTTTATGGTCCTGTTTACAGAGACCCGATGTCTGCTCACCTGTCCGGTGCGTTGGAAGATGTAGGAGGGCGCGGTATCGTGCAAACAATGCCGACCATGTACACCCGCGATGTCATTTATGACGGTAAATGGGGGAAAGATATGCGTAATTCCGAAGCTGTATTCAGACGCACATTCTTAGGTAATGTTCCGACATCTCCCTATTACGGCAAACCTGTTCCCTGGAGTGTCATTTACAGGGATGGAGAAAGCCAAGATGCCATCGATGTGGCAAAGACGCAGTGTTTTCCGGTCTCTTGTAAAATCTCAACAGATAAATACAGAGGTATTGCAGACGGGGAAAACAGAAGTAATCTGTTCCGGGATGAATATCTGATCCGTTTGCCGGAAACCATCTTGTTGCGTGCGGAAGCGAAGATGCGCGCCGGTGATAACGCAGGTGCGGCCAACGACATCAACTTGTTGCGTAAGAGAGCGCAGTGTGATTATCTGGTACAGGCTTCGGATGTGAATGTCGATTTAATACTGGATGAGCGCGCCCGCGAATTGGTCTATGAAGAATGCCGCTGGAATACCCTGTTGCGTATGGGTGGCACGATTGCTGTCGACCGGATTAAGAAATATTCCTATTGGAATGATCCGAGAGCGACATTGACTAAGAACTTTAATTTGTGGCCGATCCCGCAGGTCGTGATCGATACGAATAAAGATGTGGTAATGGAGCAAAATCCGGGCTGGAATTGATTCCTGTGCCTTAGTTAAGCAAGAGCCCGCTAAAGTTTTATTGATAGAAAGAAAATAAGATTTTAGCGGGCTCGATTTTTTAGACTGATAATATACATGAATTATGAATTGGAAGATAATAGTATGGGAGCTTATGTTGGTTAGCTTCCTGTTTAGTTGTACGGACCCGGGAAAAGTGGGTGTAAACGATGATCAGCAGGTTAATTATGACTATCTGAAAAACCATTTTCAGCAGCCGGAACAGGTTTATGGCGTAAATTGCTGGTGGTGGTGGCTGAATGGAAATGTGACAAAAGAAGCCATCACGAAAGATTTGGAAGCTATGAAATCCAGAAATTTCCAAGGAGCCATGATCTTTGATGCCGGTGGTCATAACCAACGGGGAAATAAAGATATTCCGGCCGGTCCCTTGTTCGGCAGTAAGGAATGGACCGACCTTTTTGTTTTTGCCTTGGATGAGGCCAAACGTTTAGGCTTGGAGATGGGTTTCAATATCCAAAGCGGCTGGAATTTAGGAGGTCCTTGTGTCACTCCGCAATATGCTGCCAAGCAATTGACCTATTCGGAAATGAAAACGACGGGAGGAAAAACGCTCCATTTACAGTTGGCGAAACCGGAAGAGCATAAAGGGTTTTATAAAGATGTCGCAGTGTTAGCCTTCCCGGCAAACGGAGAGAATCAGACAGACAAAACAGTTGATAAGTTAGATTTGAAATTGGGCCTGCACGAATTGGGCGGCTCTGCTCCGGACTGCCGCTTCTTATTGGAAAATACATCCCGGGGAGAAGAACGGAAAACGGGTAAAACGGCTTATCTCGTTGATCCGTCAAAAATAGTAGACCTTACGGCTCAGATGGATGAAAAGGGGGCGCTTAGTTGGGATGCCCCCCAAGGCGAATGGAACATTATGCGTATAGGATATACGTGTACGAATTCAGAAGTCTCGACTTCCAGTAATGAATGGCAAGGCAATGTGTTGGATTATATGAGTAAGGAATCCTTTGACTATTATTGGAATACTGTCGTCGAGCCGATTTTTAAAGCTGCCGGGGACCATGTCGGTTCCACCCTTAAATTTATGGAAACAGATAGTTGGGAGTGTGGAGGAATGAACTGGACGGATTCTTTTTCCGAAGAGTTTCGCGCTTATTGCGGATATGACCTGAAACAGTATTTGCCTCTCATAGCCGGTCATGTAGTCGGAAATGTAGATGTTTCGAATGCTTTTTTAGCTGACTTCAGAAAAGCGATTGCCCATTTGGTCGCCAATAACCATTATGCCCGTTTTGCAGCGTATGCCCATAAGAATAATATGGGGATTCAGCCGGAGTCTGCCGGTCCTCATGCCGGTCCGCTGGACGGTATCAAGAATTATGGTTTCAGCGATATCGTGATGAGCGAGTTCTGGTCTCCGTCGCCGCATCGCCCGAGGCCGCAGGACCGTTTCTTTATCAAGCAGGCCTCTTCCGCTGCCCATATCTACGGGAAGAAAATCGTGGGAGCCGAGTCTTTTACGACTATTGGTCCGCATTGGAATGATGAATTGTGGCATGACCAGAAGTCGGCGTTCGACCATGAAATCTGTGACGGTTTGAACCGGCTCTATTTCCATACTTTTACTTGTTCTCCAGCGGAACAGGGATTGCCGGGACAGGAATATTTTGCAGGTACGCATGTGAACCCGCGCGTTACGTGGTGGAATCAATCCGGGCCTTTTGTCGACTACTTGCACCGGACACAAATGCTTGTGCAAGAAGGTAAGTTTGTGGCGGATGTCCTTTATTATTATGGCGATCATGTTCCTAATGTCTATCCGTTCAAACACCGGGATATGGCTGGCGCAATGTTCGGATTTGATTATGACGTGACGGATGAGACCATTTTTATGAAGTTAGATGTGGACAACGGGAATGTTACGACACCGGCCGGCGGAACCTACAAAGTGTTGGTGCTTCCGGATCACCGCGTTTTGTCTTTGGCAGTGTTGAAAAAACTGGAAACATTAGTGAAAGAAGGCGCTCATGTGATCGGTTACAAACCGTTGAAAACCGTGTCTTTGGTCGGTGGCAAAACCGCAGATGCCGAATTTAAGCAATTGGCGGACAAGCTTTGGGGTGAGGCAACCGAAGCTACGGGCCGGAATGAATATGGCAAAGGCACTGTCTCATGGGGAAAGAATGCTAAAGAATACCTGCTTTCGCAGAATATACCGGTGGATTTCTCCATCGAAGGAAATGACAGTAAAACAGACTTTGATTATATCCATTACAGGATCGGTGAAACCCATCTCTATTTTGTAAGTAATCAAACGGATGAAAAGCAAACCGTTACGGCTCAATTCCGCGTATCCGGGCTACAGCCTGAACTCTGGGATGCTCTTTCCGGGGAAATACGCGAAGCGGAAGCCTTTGCCCAGAAAGACGGGTTGACGTCTGTCCCTCTGGTATTGGAGCCTTACGGTTCGGTGTTCGTTGTGTTCAACAAAGAGATCGGCAAGAACCGGCAAGGAACGAAACAACACAATTATCCGGATTATGAAACCGTAAAGACCTTGGACGGCTCCTGGACTGTCTGCTTTGATCCGAAATGGGGCGGCCCGGCGTCTGTTGTATTTCCGGAATTGATGGATTGGACGACACATCCGGACAAGGGCATCCGGTATTATTCGGGTACGGCCGTCTACAACAAGAGATTCACAGTCGATTTTGAAAAGACTCCGGCAAACCGTTATTTCCTGCAACTGGAAAATGTAAAGGATGTCGGAATTGCTGCTGTCCGTATCAATCATACGGATAAAGGCATTGTCTGGACCAAACCTTTCCGGGTGGACATAACAGATGCCCTGAAAGAGGGTGAAAATGAATTGGTCGTGGAAGTTACGAACTCATGGTTCAACAGGGTTGCTGGAGATGAAATGTCGGTAAGCCCGACCCGATACACGCAAACGAATGTTGTTTTGGGAAATGATTTCAGGGGAAACCCGGTTTCCGAAATACAGTTGGAACCTTCCGGCCTGTTAGGACCTGTGACGATTGTCCGGACGAAAATTCCGGATAACGGATAGTGGAATATGGAAACGGATGGGCTGAAAATTCGATGCCCATCCATTTTCAGTCCGATGCCCATGGAATTTTCATTCGATGGGCATCGGATATTTTTATTTCGCTTTTGCTTCTTCTTCTTTCAATTCTTCCTCTTCCACCTCTTTCACTTTGCGGAACAGGTCGGATGCAAAGATGAAGTCGTTCAGTGCCTTGTTTTGGGAGGTAATAACATCTTTGCTGTTTCCCTGCCATTCCTTGACGCCTTCTTTGATGAAGATGATGTTTTCGCCGATATTCATAACCGAGTTCATATCGTGCGTGTTGATGATAGTCGTCATCTTGTATTCGCTCGTAATATCGTGGATCAGATCGTCGATAATCAGAGAGGTCTTCGGGTCGAGTCCGGAGTTGGGTTCGTCACAAAACAGGTATTTCGGATTCAGGGCAATCGCCCGGGCAATAGCGGCGCGTTTCATCATACCGCCACTGATCTCGGAAGGATACAAATGTCCGGCCTCCGACAAGTTGACGCGGTCCAGGCAAAACTGAGCCCGTTTCAGACGGTCTTTGTTGCTATCGTTGGAGAACATATCCAGCGGGAACATGACATTTTCCAACACCGTCATGCTGTCGAACAAGGCTGATCCCTGGAACAGCATACCCATTTCACGGCGCAGCATATTCAGTTCATGCTTTCCCATCGATGTCAAATCACGTCCGTCATACAGGATTTCTCCCGAATCCGGCCTCATCAACCCGATGATATTTTTAATAAGAACCGTCTTTCCGGAACCGCTTCGGCCGATAATCAGGTTCGTCTTCCCTGTTTCAAAAACAGCGCTGATGTCGTTCAGTACTGTCCGTCCCTCAAAGGACTTTGTAATATGTTTGACTTCTACCATTTCTTTATGTCAGCATTAAGTTGGTTAAGATCACGTCGGCAAGCAGGATCATGATACTGCTCATTACGACTGCATTCGTACTGGCTTTACCTACATCCAAGGCGCCGCCTTTTACATTATAACCGAAATAGGCTGCGATCGACGAAATGATGAATGCGTACACCACCGATTTGATGATGGAATACCAGATATAAAAATCGTTGAAGTAGAATTGCAAACCATATTCGAATGAAGCCGGTGTCATGCCTGTCCCGGTGGAATGACTGGCTGCGATACCGCCTAATATCCCAGTGAACATACTGAAAATAACCAGTACCGGAATGAAAACCATCAGACCGACAATCTTCGGGAGTATCAGGAAATTAGCCGAGTTAACACCCATGATCTCCATTGCATCGATCTGTTCAGTCACGCGCATGGTGCCGATTTCGGATGCAATGTTACTGCCGACTTTGCCGGCCAGGATCAGTGACATGATAGAGGATGAAAACTCCAGCAGGATGATTTCACGCGTTGTATATCCGATTGTAAATTTAGGAATAAGCGGTGAACTGATGTTCAGTGAGATCTGGATGGCGATAACCGTACCGATAAAAACGGAGATGATGATAACAATCCAGAGCGAGTCGACTCCTAATTTGTAAATCTCTTTTATCAGCTGCTTAAAGAACATGCTCCAACGGTTCGGGATGGAGATGCTTTTGCCCATCAACATGACATATTCACCTAATTGATGTAATGCTTTATTCATTATTATATATTTCTGTTCAATTTCAGTCTGCAAATATAACGCAAATCTGGGAACAACTGTTCATTTCCTGTTGATACTTCTGGTTTGGATTTAATCTAAACTGGGTTGTAAATTATTTAAGGAGAACATCCGGAGAGCAGATTTGTCGATTATTTGAATAAAAGAATATACCTTTGAGGGTTCCATTAAATAAGTATAGTTACATGAAAACACAGACCATTAAGCAATATCTTTTTTGTAGTTTTATGTTTGCGGGAAGCGTTCTTTTGATGGGGGCTTCTACCGGAAAATCATATCGGGACACCTCTCTTTCTCCGGCCCGGCGCGCCGATTTATTGTTGAAGGAGATGACCTTGGAAGAAAAAATCGGCCAGATGTGCCAGTATGTCGGACCCGGCCATATCAAGCAAAACGAACAGAAAGCCGATCAGAACAGCAGTGATATGGGAAATATCGATGCCAATGCTTTCGGCTTGAAATCACAGGCGATCATCGATAAAGTGCGGAAAGGCGAAATCGGTTCTTTCCTGCATGTCCTTTCTGTCGATGAGGCGAATGCCTTGCAACAGGTGGCGCAGCAGACCCGTTTGAAAATACCCTTGTTGATCGGTGTGGATGCGATTCACGGCAACGGGCTTCATGCCGGTTGTACGGTGTATCCGACTTCGATCGGTATGGCTTCGACGTTCAATCCCGACCTGTTGGAAAAAAGCGGTCGGGAGACGGCTTCCGAAATGCGTGCCAGCGGCATGCACTGGGCGTTCAATCCGAATCTGGATGTGGCCCGTGATGCGCGTTGGGGACGTATAGGGGAAACATTCGGCGAAGATACTTATCTGGTTACCCGCATGGGAACAAGCCTGATTTTAGGTTTGCAGGGCCGGGACGGTGTGGAGCCGGATCGCGTGCTGGCTTGCGCTAAACACCTGATCGGCGGCGGTGAGCCGGCCGGCGGCATCAATGCCGCTCCGATGGATATGTCGGAACAGAAATTGCGTGAAGTCTTTCTGCCGCCTTTTATATCGGCTGTCCAATCGAAAGTCTTTACCGTAATGGCTGCCCACAATGAGTTGAACGGCATTCCCTGTCATGGCAATTATTGGTTGTTGAACGACCTGTTGCGTGATGAAATGGGATTCAAAGGTTTTATCGTCAGCGACTGGATGGATATCGAACGTATGCACTCCATGCATCATTACCTGCCGAGTGAGGAAGAGGCTTTCCGGGTGTCGGTGGAGGCCGGTATCGACATGCACATGCAGGGTGATAACTATTATGAAACGATTCTGGCTGCCGTTAGGGACGGACGCATTCAGGAAACCCGGATCGACAAGGCCGTGCATAAGATTCTGGAAGCTAAATTCTTATTGGGACTGTTTGAAAAGCCGGTAGTCGATATTCCGGCAACCCGCAAACTGATCGCTCCGGCTGCTCATCGCGAGACAGCGCTGGATGCTGCCCGCCAGTCGCTTGTCTTGTTGAAAAACGACGGGTTGTTGCCCCTGAAGAAAGGTGCATATCGCAAAATATTTATTACCGGTCCGAACGCCGACAGCCAGACGATATTGGGTGACTGGGCTATGCCGCAGCCGGATGATAACGTGGTAACCGTTTACGAAGGTATCCGCGCCGCTTGCCCGGATGCCTCGATTGATTCTTTGTGTTTTTCCGGTGTCATAACCAGCATAACGCCGGAAGATGTCGAGATAGCCGGACGGAAAGCACAGGAGGCCGATCTGAATATTGTCGTGATAGGCGAAAATTCCCAGCGCTACGAAAGCAAAGGCCGTACCTGTGGTGAAAATTGTGATCGTGACAACCTCGATTTCCCCGGCTTGCAACAGGAATTGCTTGAAAAGGTCTGTGCATCCGGCAAACCGACTGTCCTGGTGATGTTGAACGGCCGTCCGTTGAGCATTGTCTGGGCGAATGAACATGTTCCGGCTATTCTGGAAGCATGGGAACCGGGTATGATGGGCGGACAGGCGATTGCTGAAGTTCTTTTCGGCGATATCAATCCTTGCGGAAAACTTCCGGTAACCGTTCCGTATAATGTCGGACAGATTCAGACAATCTATAATCATAAGGCTTCCCAATATTCCCGCCAGTTTGCTTTGGGACATACGGGCCCGCTTTATCCGTTTGGCTTCGGACTGAGCTACACCTCGTATCAATATGGCAAACCGGCCCTTTCAAAGGATAAGATCCGGAAAGATGAATCTGTAACAGTTTCTTTCGATGTGACAAACACGGGCAAAATGGATGGAACAGAAATCGTGCAGTTGTATATCCGCGATGAATACGGTTCAATCACTCGTCCGGTCAAAGAACTGAAAGGTTTTCAACGTGTTTCCCTGAAAGCCGGCGAAACCAAGCGTGTCGAGTTAGCGATCACTCCGGACGACCTGAAATTCTATACCGTCCGTAAACTCTGGGAAGTAGAACCCGGTGATTTCACCCTAATGGTCGGCTCCTCTTCAGCGGATAAAGATTTGCAGAAATTAGCGTTAACGGTGGAAGGGGATTAGCCCTTCCACGCTTATTTATCTTCTATCAGTCCGTTATTTAAGGGGGGCTTATTGTATAAAACGTATTTTTTAGCTTCGAAAGACATCCGAAACAAAACAAATGTTAATCCGCTTTTCGGACGTCAAAAAGTGGCTTTTTCGACTTTTTCGAGCGTTTTCCCCAATTACGACCGTCCTCTTTGCCATTACGACCGTGCTAATGTGTAGTGCACTCGGCAGCTCGCGAAGATTAGCACGGTCGTAATGGCGATTAGGACGGTCGTAATTGAAAAGAGAACCGTCTTTAGGGCAAAAAAGCACCTGAATTTCCTTGGGATATTTGGAACGCCGTCCGTTTTATTTTCAAATATTCGATTCTCCGGGAGTTAAGGTTTATCACTTTGTCGGTTTTTCAGCCTTTAGGCAATCAAATTGCAGGCCTTGCGGGACGACCTCGGCACCTCATTTCATCAGTTGTCAGCCCCAAAAGCTAAAACCATGAAAAGAGTCAATCCAAAATTGATCAAAATTTTAGATGAAATAGAAAAATGGCCGAAATGGGGGTTATTGTATTTTTTTATTTGCGGGAGATTTAAATTTAGGTAGAAGTGAGTTACTTTCTTATGATTAATATTCGCAAAGATCTTGAATTACCTTCTCAATGGTAGGAAGTAAGGTCGGAATATCTTCTTTTATTGTTGAATAAACAATTCCAGCATCAACATCAAAGTAATGGTGAGCAATTTTATCTCTTATCTGCATAACTCCTCTCCAATATATTTCAGGGTATTGAGGCAAAACTTTCCCTCCTGTTATTTTGTCGAAACTTTTAACTGATTCTCCTAATGCTATCAGATTCATACAAATAGCATCTAACCGTAACATACCATCCGGTGAACAAAGAAAGTCGTTTACACAAGAAATGACTGTAGCACGTTCTTCTATAGTTAACAATGCTTTTCTAATATTTTCCAGACATTGGACAGCTAACTCTCGGTCAAACATAAATAGCCTCCTTTGTGATACGTTGTTTCAAATAAGCATTCATGTGTTCTCGTATGCGTACTAAGTCTACAGGACATCCAAACAGATTCTTTAGCTCTGATTGCATCTTATCCAATGTTAACAAAGACGGTGCTTTTCCTTCGTAGCAAATGTCGATATCACTTTCTTCTTTTTGTTCGCCACGAGCAACAGAACCAAATATACCCATGCGAGTAATCCCGTATTTACCAGCATGTTGTGCCTGGTAGTTCTTTAGGATAGAAAGATATTCAGTTGTTGTTTTCATATTACCACGTTTTGGGCAAATATACGGAATATTATCGAAAGCTGATAAATTCTATCCTGATTTCGGGTAAACCAGTAAGCTGTTTTTACCTCTTTTTACCCCCTTTTTTGCCGCATCCCTTCAAAAATAACAAAACAGCACTTCAAGCACTACTTGAATGGAGGTGGTGTAAGTGGTTATAAATAAGAAATATATGCACAATTGTAAGCGGACGCGGAAAAGCCCGTTTTTTAGGGGTAAAAATGACCTGTTTTTGACTTATAACTGACTGGGAATAAAAAAGATAGGAGGCAAATTCAAAATGACGAAAAAAAACGTACGTTTAAATTCGTCACAAATTTACGCATACTTTTTAAACCTGCAATCCTTTTCTCTAATAATTTTTCATTTTCTATGTTGTTTCTTATCAATTAGATAGCTTATCAAGGACAAAAATACCTCTTTTTGCAACAAACTCCAAAAACGCCTCAAAAAATGACGAATTTAAACGTACGTATTTGTAGTCAAAATACAATCGTTAACATTCATGAAGTGGTATACATTAATATAACACATAGATTTTATTACTAATTAAATTATTAAATTATGAACAAGAGATTTTCTACTCTTTTGGCTGCTGCTCTGGTGGCAGGTGGTGTCTCCGTTTTTGCACAGACTAAGGCTATTAGTGCTGATGATGTCTGGAAGGATATTAAGAGCGGGGATTTTATCACTTTAAATGATGCATCTAATGGTATGGTAGAGCTTCGTGATGTAGAAGATGGCATTATTAAAACGAATGCGATCAATACTGGAAACTTTACAAATCTGCCTTTGTCGAAAACTTTTACCGCTTTGTGGAAAGTTGAGATTATTAAATCAACTTCAACCGCAGGATGGGATACTTATCGTTTTGTAAACAAAGCTACCCAGACTCCTTTGGCTGTAGAGCTGAAAACAAATGGGAAAGATGCTAATGGTAATGGCGTTTCTACAACAGAGGTCGTTTTGAATGAAGATGGAAATGATGAATGGGGTTGGAACTCTGAATTAGGGTTGTATGCTGTTACTTCAGACTCTACATTCTTCTTGACAGTAACATCGGGTACAGCTTATTTAACATCTGTAAAAGGTGGTGTAAAAGAAGCTATTGCGACTAAAACATCTTTTCCATTGAGTCCATTTGTTGTAACTCCGACTGCTGTTTCTGGTTCAAGAGAACTGTCCGCAAATGACTTCAATTATTTAGTTGGATCAACCGGTAAATTGTATTTTGGACATGACAAGGATGTAGCAAATGTTACTGACATTACTAAATGGCCGAATATTTTGACTGCAAAAACATGGGAAGCTTCTCCTGCTAATAATGTTGCTGGTGATTGTTGGGATAACGCTAAACTCTTTGTTTTGTCAAGCAAAGCAGATTCAACTGGTGCAACAAGTGATACATGGAGAAAGCCGAGTTTGTTGATGGTCGATACTTTGATGTACGATTATGCTGCTACCTCTTTAAATGTATTGACTATTGACACATTGAAAGATAAAATTAATTATGATGCAAATGGTAATATTTTAAACTGGTCTGCATTGGAATTAGCGGACGGTGGTGCTAAGCAATTTACAAAAGGAACAGGAGCAAGTGCTAAGACATACGCATATCGTTCAGCTCAAACGGCTCGTTTCGGAGGTGAATATTTCTTTACTAATGATTCTTTAGTATTGAAAGCTAAACGCTATCCTGTAAAAACAGCTGTTACAGGTGGAACTACAGAATTATCAAATTCTACTGAATATTCAGGGGCTAACGCAGGCCAGATCGCTTTACGTGTTTTGAACGACAACAAGATTGTTTTGACTCCTGCTCCTGCTAATACAGATCTGACTACAGCTGATAAGGCTAAGGAAGCAAACTTTAAATTGCCGTACATCTACACTAAGATGGACGATCCAGAAGACGGTCGTACAACTCAGGAAGACGGTCTGTATAAGATCAAAGATGCTAAGAGCGGTAAATATTTGGCTGTTGCTATCAACTATGTAGACTCTATTGCAAAATGGACTGAAATCGATGGTGACTTCCAGGCTCTTGATCATATGCCGGCTTATCAGTGGGTTGTATTGCAGAATCGAGAAGGCAAATCAACATCTTCTATCAAAATTGCTAACCGTGAATATCCGGCAAAGAATACTAAAGATATTCAACTGATGTTTGATGAAGATGAAAAGGTATATTACATGGATGGTACAAAAGCTATTTATGTAACATTCGAAGAAGTCGCAGATGTTGCTAAATCTGATACATTGCTGGGTTACAGAAACTTCGATAAAGATTCTCTTAAAGTTGTGACTTATACATTCAACCACTTCAGCCCGTATGATGCCTCTCATTATATTGGTGTAACAGCTGACGATGATTCTACACTGACTGTAAAAGATTACGAAAGCTCATTCAAGTTGGCTCAACTGTCAGACAAGGCTGTTAAGTATGGTTACAATGTAACAGATGCTGTTGCAAAGAGAATCCCGGGTTTGAAGAATCTGTATCGTAATGTTTACACCGCTGCTGTTCGTGATGGTTCTGTAAACAATGGTAAGAATATCTTCCGTAACGAAGATGGTAAGTTTGCTGTGGATGCAACTGCTGCCGCAATGCAGTTCTATTTCAAGGAAAATAATTGTGACAATGGCAAACATTTCTATGCTTTGATCGCTTTGTCAAACGATACGACTAAAGCTGGTGTTGCTGAAAATACGAAGAAAGCAGTATTGAAAGCTGAAGAAATGGCTAACATCAATACTTCTGTATTCGCAATCGAAATGTTCGACGCTCCTCTGTATCGTCGCTTCAACACAGAATTGGAAGGAGTGAAGGATGGTAAGGATGTCGCTTTGGCTCTGAACTTCAAAGAATATTATCGTGGTGAATACCTGATGGATGAAAATAATAACAACTTCCAGGATGAAGTAGTTGATTATCTTGGTATTTGGACAAAAGATAAAGCAACAGGTCTGTCTTTCCATGTTGACACAGCTTGGGTGAACCGTGGTTTAGGTTATATTAAACCGCAGTATTTGATTTCTGTTGATCGTGACGTTATAGGTAAGATTGATGCTGAACCTTGTCATTTAGATCATGAACATTTGAATGGCATTACAGAATGGACTTGTCCTCACGCTACACAGGCTAAGGCTGGTTACACTGTTGCTAAATACTTGGTTAACTTCCAGGATTCTGTTGCAGCTGAAAGAGCCCGTGGCGTAAAAGATGTTAAGAACCCGTATCTGTTTGGTAAATATACACGTGTAGGTTTTGAAAAAGCTTTGCACATTGGCGATAGTTTGATCTTTTTGGTTAATGGATTCGAAAAAGTGGACAATGCTAAGTTGGATACTGCTGAAATCATTAAGGCTTACAAAGCTGCTAAGATTGACAAGACTTACATCAAGGATCTGGCTGCTATCAACGACAATCACCAGACTTATACTTGGTCATTCCGTTATATCAAATCGGAAAATGCTGCTGCTGCAACAACAGAGGAAGAAGTTCCATTCTTGATTGAATCTATGGCAGAAGAAGCTATTCAGCCGACAAGCGCAGCTTGGTTGAAGAGTCAGGATGGTTGCTTGGTATTATCTGAAGAAGGTGAATCTACATTCGCGAATGCAAAGACTGGTGGTGACAATGCTCTGATCTTTAATATCGAGCTTGGATCTGAAGATGATATGGCTACAGACAACGAAGTAATCGCAACATCTGAAGTCGCAGTTATCGCTGGCGAAGGTCAGGTAACGATCGCAGGTGCTGCCGGCAAGAAAGTTGTTATCACTAACATCTTAGGCCAGACAGTAGCTAACACAGTTATTTCTTCTGACAACGCAACAATCGCTGCTCCTGCCGGTGTAGTCGTAGTTGCTATTGAAGGCGAAGAAGCTGTAAAAGCAATCGTAAAATAAGAATGAAATTATAATCAAATAATTCTAAAATAGGCCGCGCGGGTTTGTAGAGACGGACGGCCGTCCGTCTCGATCAACACCAATTACCCTGTGACAGGCGAACAAGCGGTCAAGTTTAATATTAATAATACTAAAGTATATTGAATTTA
>QWCH01001193.1_pt1 | contig 41883 bp, 47 predicted proteins | sample 1972671 | NCBI WGS metagenome assembly QWCH01 (sample SAMN09866713, study PRJNA288562) | Human gut metagenome isolate term3_stool, whole genome shotgun sequencing... | isolation source: gut | host: Homo sapiens | place: USA: California
GTCCTTATTTATAGAGTAATTGGCGTCATAGTATTTTATCATCAAGTCTTTAATTATAAGATCGAAGTTTTCTTCATCCACCAACTTCAAATAATTTTCGTATCTCTTTGCACTTATATATCTCTTTAAATTTTCAAGTGCCGAAATAATCTCTTCTTTTTTCTCCAAGCCATAGTCCCTTAAATAGTCGGACTTAATTCGCTCTGTTCTTCTTTCAATTGTGTCCTCAATTAAAAAAACTTTATCCGTCTTAGCCATAGCCTTTATAAGTTCCGAAGGAAGATTTATGCTTCCTATGCGTGGTGACTCTCCTTCTACAAAGACCGGACCTTGTTTAAAACTTTTAAAGCTTTCCATAAGCTCCGACTCAAAGGTCTTTTGAGAAGGCTGAAATCCCATGCCTACTCCACCAAAGAGTGAGCCTCTGTGTCTTGCAAGCCCTTCAAGATCAAGGACATTCTCTCCCCTTTTCCTTAGCTCTTTTAAAATTTCCGTCTTGCCACAGCCAGTGTAGCCTTTAAGGACCACATACTTGTAATCCTTAAAAGTGTCCATAAAGTTAAGGACATATTTTCTATATGACTTGTATCCATAATTTAATTTGTATACATTGTGTCCCAAGGTCTTTAAGAGATTAAAAAGTGCAGTAGAACGAAAACCTCCCCTAGAACAAAATAGGACAACTTCATGATCTTCTTCCATTTGGGAAATGCGCTTATAGTAATCCGTAAGCTTGGGTGCAAAAAACTCCACACCTTTTTCCTTTGCTCCCTTTACATCTCCTGATGCATAGAGAGTACCTACAATTTTTCTCTCCTCATTTGAAAGAACGGGCATGGATATTGCCCCTAAAATTGTTCCGTCTTCAAACTCTCCTTCACTTCGCAAATCAATAAAAATAGGACTTTTAAATTTTAAAATTTCTTTATAATCTGTTGCTTTAAACATAGATTTATTATAGTTGTTTTAAAAAAATTTTTAAAGTATTTTATTAAATGTAGATGTGAAATTATGAAACTTAAAGTACGCGGAGGTTGTAATGCAAAATTTCAGTCTCCTCTTTAAAAGCAAATTTAGACATATTGGAAGTATTTAAGAAAAAGAAAATCTTGGAAACTTTTCAATAAAAAAGCACCTTTATTGGTGCTTTGGCGTAAAATCTTTATCTTTTTTCTTTCTTTGATTTTTTACTCTTAGTTTCTTTTTTATTTTCTTTTTTGCTTTCTTTTTTGCTTTCTTTTTTGTTATCTTTTTTTCTTTCCTTTTTCTTTGACTTTTCTTCAGAATCTTTTGATTTTGCTTTTCCCTGTCCTATTACTACTACCCTATCTTTTGGTATGTAGTGTGAGCTTAGGTATTTTTCTACTTTTACTACTTCCCCATTCTTTTTATATTCTTTAAATGATGAGTAATCGTAGCCTTTGTTGCCTTGGGATTCAACTTGTACTTCTCCATCTGGAATTTGATCTGAGTACTTGGTTATGGTTTCTGGTGTTTTTTCACTTACAAATTTAGTAATTAGGTCTATGTCGAATTCTTTGTCGCTACTGTTTCCATAAATTATAAATTCTATTTTGTCATCTACGATTTTTGAGTCTATATATATTTTATGTTTTAAGTTATTTTTGAATTTTAAATCTTTATATCCTGGTGCCACTGCTGCGTCTGCTCCTTTTTCCACATATCCTATTGGACGGGAGTGGTTGGATCTTTCTAATATTTCTATGTCAGACCTTACGAGGGCGTTGTAGAGAGTTGTTGATACTTGGCAGATGCCTCCGCCCCAACCTCTGTCGAACTCTCCATTTACTATGACGCCTGCAGCTTTAAATCCTCCTGCTTCATTCATCTCTCCGATGGTGTCATTGAATGATATTTCTTGTTCAGGTGCTACAAATATATTGGATATTTTACTTGCTCCTAGTTCTATATTGAACTTTCTATTGTCTTCCGATCTGTGAAAATCCGTTATAAAACTTCCTAGCACTGTGTCGATTCCATCGAAGTATTCGGATTTTACTTCTGGTAGTATAGGCAGAGCTTTTATTTCAACTGTATCCACCTTGCCTATGGAATTTTTAATCTCTTCTTTTAGATTTGATGCGTCCAGATATCTTCCTACTACTTCTTTAGATTTTACAAATTTTCCATCTATATTTTCTACTTTTGCATTTTCTGATTTTATATATACTTTATCTACCAAGTAATTTATGGATTCTTGTACTTTTTCATCAGAGATTATAGTTTTGGATTCTATATTTTTATTCGCTATTGGAAGTGAGATTATCCTGAAGAAGTTTTCGATTTTATTTTCACTTCTTCCTACATAGAACGCTTCTTTTATCACGTCTTTGATTTCTTTGTCAAATCCAAGTTCTCCAAGAGTCCTTGAGTAGGTCAAATCTCCCAATTTAAATTCAATCTTTTTTGATTTTTTCTCATTGGTCTTTTCAGTTACTAGTTTCTCAGCTTCCTCAAAGGTAAGTCCAGATACATTTATGGAGTCTACTTTTACTCCACTATATATTTTTCCAGAGTCTTTAACTGAATAGTAGTAACTAAATATTAATATGGAAAGGATTAGTACAGTTATAGTTATATATACCGCTTTTTTTACTTTATCCAGTTGCAATACTCTCTCACCTCACAAAGTCCACAATCTGGATTCCTAGCCATGCATCTTCTTCTCCCATGGAAAATTATTAGATGATGAGCCTTTGTCCACATATTTTTATCTATTCTCTTCATAAGTGCTTCTTCTGTCTTCTCTGGAGTTTTTTCATTTACGATTCCAATTCTATTTGTAACCCTAAACACATGGGTATCAACTGCTATGGCTGGTATGCCAAAACAGTTTGACGCAACTACATTTGCAGTTTTCTTCCCTACTCCAGGAAGTTTCACAAGTTCTTCTATGGTGTTTGGAACTTCGCCACCGTATTCATCTATTATCATCTTCGATGCGCCATAGATGGATCTGGCTTTATTTCTATAGAATCCGCAAGTTTTTACCAGTGGTTCTATCGAAGTTGCTCCAAGTTCTTCGAATTGCTGTGGGGTATTGTACTTTTTAAATAATTCTTTGGTAACCATATTTACTCTCACATCCGTACATTGAGCAGAGAGAATGGTTGCTACCAAAAGTTCAAATGGAGTCGAATAGTTTAATTCGCACTTTGCATCTGGATATGTTTTATTTAGTATTTCTATTACTTCAGCTGTTTTTTTCTTACTTAAAATTCTCATAATACCTCCATAATTATTGTAACATATTATAATTTTTTAAAATTATGAATTTTCCATTTTGTAACAATAATTATTGGAGGTTTTTTATTTTTACCAAATTCCTACTAAAGATTTATTTTTATTTTTTGATTTTTTATTTGTCCCAAATTTTTCTAGATCAATTTTATTTTCTTTTAATGAATATTTTTCTAAAATATTTTTAAATAGTTCCACCCCATAGAGGATTCCTTCTTCATCTAGATCAAAGTTTTCATGGTGGTGAGGATAGGAGGTAGCGTCACAACTTGATGTGCCCACATTTATAAATGTTCCCTTAACTAAGTTTGTAAATTCTGAGAAATCCTCTGCTCCTAGAGATGGTTTGCCAGCTGTGATTACATTTTCTGTGCCGAGTATCTTCTTTGCGATGCTTTGTACTTCTTCTGTGAGTTCTTCATCATTTTGAAGTATGGATGCCGCGTTGTAGTTTTCAAACTCTGCTTCACAGTCATGGACTTCTGCAATATTTTTGGATATAAGTTCAATCTTCTTTAAGATTTTTTCTCTTATATTTTTGTCAAGCGTCCTTAGAGTTCCTTCTATATAACCGTCATTTGCGATGATGTTATAAGCTGTGCCTGCGTTTAATTTACCTAATGTAAGCACGACGCTATCTAGTGGACTTACCCTTCTTGAAACTATATTTTGTAGTTCAACTGCGATGGATGCTGCTGCAAGAAGAGCATCTCTTCCAAGGTCTGGTCTAGATCCATGCGCACTTTCTCCTTTGACATGGATTTTAAATATATCGCAGGAGGCGTTAATCGCTCCTGGAACTACGGCAACTTTTCCCACAGGAAGTGCACTTGCAACATGGATTCCAAAAGCGTAGTCTACGTCTTTTAGATGTCCAGCCTTTACAAATTCTTTTGCTCCTCTACCTATCTCTTCTGCTGCTTGGAAACATAGTTTAACTGTTCCTTTTATTTCATCTTTTCTCTTTGCAATAATCTTTGCAGTTGCAAGAAGTCCCGCCACATGGGCGTCATGTCCACATCCGTGGGACACTCCTTCGTTTATAGATCTATAATCTTTTTCAATTTTATCTTGAAGTGGAAGGGCATCCATATCTGCTCTTAAGAATACTGTTGGACCTTCATGCTTTCCTTTTATGGTTGCCAATATTCCAGTCTCTCCTACATTTACATATTCGATGCCAAATTTGTCTAGTTCACCCTTTATAAATGCAGATGTCTTATATTCTTTTAGTGATACTTCCGGATTTTTGTGAAGATATCTTCTCGTTTCTACTACATAGTCTTTTAAATCTAAAACTTCTTTTGAAATCATCTTTTTTCCTCCAGTTTATTATTTCCAAGCTGCTATTGAAGATCCTTTACTTTCTTTTTTGATTACTTCTTCAGTGTCGTCAGATTGGTATGCTGCTACTATTTTCTTAAATATTTCATTGTCTTTGTCTTCTGGTCTTGCTGCTATGATATTTATATATGGTTTTGAATTTTCATCTACAGGTTCTAGGAATATTGAATCCTTTGATGGAGTATATCCTGCGTCAGTTGCAACTCCATTATTTATACAAGATGCTGCTACGTCGTCTAATGCTCTTGCGGTTTGTGATGCGTCCATTGGAATTATTTCTAGATTCTTTGAATTTTCTATAATGTTTTTTGGTGTTACTGGATCTCCAGGTTTGCCATCAACTTTTATAAGTCCTGCAGTTTGAAGTAAGAATATTGCTCTTGCTTGGTTTGAAACGTCATCTGGAATAGCGATTTTGTCTCCTTCTTTTAGTTCACTTACGTCTTTTATTTTATTTGAATAGATTCCAAGTGGTGCAAGCTGTGTTTTTCCTATTGAAACTATGTTTGATTTCTTATCTTCGTTGAAGTGATCTAGGAAGTTTTGATGTTGGAATGAGTTTAGGTCGATATCTCCTGCTAGAAGTGCTACATTTGGTTGATTGTAGTCTGTGAATTCTACTAGTTCAGCCTTTATTCCTTCTTTTTCAAGTTTTTTAATTACGAAATCCCAAGTGTCTGATTTAGTTCCTACTACTCCTATCTTAACTGGACGATCTATTCCTACTTTTTCATCTACTTTCTTTTCGGTGTCCTTTGAACCACATGCTGTTAATACTACTGCTAATGCTGCTACTGCTAAAAATTTAATTGTTTTTTTCATTTTTTATACCTCATCTTTCTAATTTTTTGATTGCTAAATTTGATATTCCTTGTACAAAATACACAAGTATTAGTATAAGAACCATCGATACTATTACTACGTCGTCTTGAAATCTATTGTAACCGGTTGCTATTGCAAGCTTACCTAAGTCTTGCGCTCCGATAGCTCCTGCCATCGCGCTAAGCCCGATTAATGAAATCATAGTAAGAGCAGAAACTCTTACTAAATTTTGAAGTCCTTCTCTTAAATAGACTCTGGTGATCACATTAAAAGGACTATCTCCCATTGAAACTGCCGCTTCTATAAGACCTTTGTCTATAGAAGATAGAGCTGATTCAACTTGTTTTGCATAGAATGGAAATGCTCCAAAGAAAAGTGGAACAATCGCTGCTGTCGCTCCGATCCTCGTGCCGACAATGGCACTTGTGAGTGGAGCAACCACTGCCAAAATAATTATAAATGGCACCGCACGAAGTAGGTTTATAAATTTATCTAGGATTGAATTTAAAACCTTGTTTTCAAGTATTCCGCCTTCCTTCGTAGTTACAAGCACTATTCCAAGTGCTAGTCCTACTATACCTGCAAATATCGAAGTAAAAAATACCATATAAATTGTTTCTAATGTTGCAGGTAAAAAATCACCTTTAATCGCTATCGCATTCTTAAAAAATTCACTCATTTTCTTCCTCCAGTTTAAGTTCAGTTACCCTAATATTTTTTTCCCTCATATATTCGAAGGATTTTAAAATATTTTTACAATCTCCCTTTAATATCACTATCAAAACTCCAAGGGGTGTATCCTGTATAAATTCTACATTTCCCCAAAGGATCGAAGTTACCACGTCAAACCTTTTGTAAAGCTCAAGTATTATAGGTTCCAATGTGGAATCTCCTGTATAATCTAGTCTTACTAGTTTTGATTTGTCCGTAACTACAACGTCCTTGTTGTTCTTTAGAGTTTCTAATACTTCTTCTGATTGGATGGTGCTTTCAATAAATTCTCTTGTAAGTCTGTGTTCTGGGTTTGAAAATATTTCTAACACGCTCTTGCTCTCTACAATATTTCCATCTTCCATCACTGCACACTTGGTACAAATGGATTTAACCACTTGCATTTCGTGGGTTATGATCACGATTGTCAGTCCAAGTTCTTCGTTAAGTCTCTTTAGAAGTTTTAAAATTTGAGAAGTGTTTTGTGGATCTAGCGCTGAAGTAGATTCATCACAAAGAAGTATGTCAGGGTCATTTGCAAGGGCTCTTGCTATTGCCACCCTCTGTCTTTGACCACCTGAGAGTTTGCTAGGGTACTCATCCCTCTTTTCATAGATGTCAACTAATTTCAAAAGCGATTCTACTTTTTTAATTCTCTCACTCTCTTTTAATTTCGAATGTTTTAAAGGATAGTATACATTTTCAAATATTGTTCTTGTTGAGAACAGATTAAAATGTTGAAAAATCATTCCTATCTTCATTCTCTTTTTTCTAAGTTCTTTTTCTGATAATTTTGTTATATCCTCTCCCTTTATATATATTTCTCCAGAATCTGGTCTGGTAAGAAGATTTATACATCTTACCAAGGTTGATTTTCCAGCTCCAGAGTAACCAACAATTCCAAATATCTCTTTTTCTTTTATATCAAGAGATACATTTCTAAGTGCGTGTACCACTTTGTTTTTATTTTCAAATGCTACACTTACATTTTTAATTTCTATCATTTTGCCTCCTGTAAAATAAAAAAACGCCCTTTCCATCCGTTAGGATAAAAAGGGCGAAATAATCCGCGTTACCACCTTAATTGCATTACAATAATAAATAATAATGCCACTTCATGTACCATCATACACTAACTCTGTAACGGGAGTTCCCGTGTGATTCTAAATATCGAACCACCCCATCAAGGATCATGTTCAAAAGATCTCATCTCGCCACTCTCACCAAAATGTAGCTTCTCTGTAAAGACTAAAATTCTTTTTACTCTTCCTGTCTTGTAGTTTTTAAGTTTGTTTTTTAAGTTCGTTTTTTGAACTTGTTTTTTATTGTACGGGCTATTTAAAATTTTGTCAACACTATTTTTAAAATTTTTTTAAATTTTTTTTAGTGTCTAAAATGTCTGATATGAGTAAAGACTACTGACATATCATGAGCATCTGCAAATTCAATGACTTCAGGATCTTTTACAGATCCACCTGGCTCAATTATAGCCTTGATACCATATTTATTTAAAAGTTCCATGGTATCTCTAAAGAAGAATCCATCTGATGCAAACACTGCTCCTTCGATCTTATCTCCTGCTCTTTCAAGAGCTTCTTCAACTGCCCAAGATCTCTTGGTTTGACCTTGACCAATTCCAAGTGTTCCACCATTTTTAGCTACAACAACAGAGTTTGATGCACTTGCTTTAACAGCAGTCCAAGCAAATCTAAGTTCCTTCATTTCTTCTTCTGTAGGTTTTCTCTTAGTAACTACTTCAAGTTTATCTTCATCTAGGTCCACATTGTCATACTCTTGAACTATAAGTCCATTTAAAACTTCTTTAACAGGCATCTTTATTTCAAAATCATTGATTCTTGGCATTTCGATAAGTCTGATATTTTTCTTCTTAGCCAAAAGTTCGTAGGCATCTTTTGCAAATGATGGTGCCACTACGATTTCTAGGAAGATTTGTGAAAGCATCTCTGCAGTTTCTAGATCTACTTCTCTATTTAGAGCGATGATTCCTCCGAATATACTTTCGTCGTCGCATTCGTATGCTTTTCTAAACGCTTCTGCTAAAGTAGCACCTGTTCCCATTCCACAAGGGTTGGTGTGCTTAACTGCAATTGCAGTTGGAATATCTCCGAAGTTTTTAAGAGCTTTTATTGCTCCGTACATATCGTTTAGATTGTTGTAGGAAATTTGTTTTCCATGGAGAACTTTATATTCAACTTTGTCTATATTTTCTTCTTCATAGAAAGCCGCCTTTTGATGTGGATTTTCTCCATATCTTAGGACTTCTTTCAAAACATACTTAGGTTCAAGTATCTTTTCAAACTCTTCTTTTTCGCCGAATGAATTGAAGTATCCAGCGATTAGACTGTCGTATCTTGCAGTTAGATTAAAAGCTTCCTTTGCAAGGGAGAATCTAAATTCTTCGTCGCAATTATTTTCTTTTAATCTCTTAAGTACTTCGTCGTATTGATTTCTATTGGTTACGATTAGTACGTCTTTATAGTTTTTTGCAGCGGATCTAATCATAGATGGTCCACCGATATCTATATTTTCAATCATTTCATCGTGAGAAGCGCCTCTCTTTAGGCATTCTTCAAATGGATATAGTGAGTTTACAACTATATCTATGGATGTGATGTTATGTTCATTTACAGTCTTTACATGTTCTTCATTATCTCTCTTATAGAGGATTGCTCCATGGATAAGAGGGTTTAAAGTCTTAACTCTTCCGTTTAAAATTTCTGGAAATTTTGTAACTTCATCAATTTCTATTACTTTTAAACCGCTATCTTTTAATTTTTTGTATGTTCCACCTGTACTTACTATTTCGTAGCCAAGTTTTTCAAGCTCGGTTGCAAATTCTACGATTCCTTCTTTGTCATATACTGAAATTAGTGCACGCATCAATTATTACTCCTTATTTTTACTCTATTTCCTACTACTTCTAGCTTTCCATGGGCGAATAATTTTATGGATTCTGGTAGAATTTTATGTTCTTCCTTTAAAATTTCTTGTTGTAATCTATCCGCATCATAGGAAAAATCTACATCCACTACCTTTTGCAAGATAATTGGACCTGCATCTGCAATTTTATTTACAAAATGGGTTGTGCAACCACTTACCTTCACGCCTCTTTCTATGGCAGCTTCATGGACTTTTATTCCATAGTAGCCCATGCCACAAAAAGATGGTATTAGAGATGGATGTATATTTATAATTCTATTTGGAAATTCGTCTATTATGCTTTCTGGAATTATCTTTAAATATCCAGCCAAGACTACTAAATCTACTTCGTATTCTTTTAATTTTTTAAGTACTTCTTCATTGTCTTTAATGCAGAAGTGGTCTATGTTTTCTAACTCTGCCCGTTTTAGTCCATATGCCTTTTCTCTATTTGAGATTACAAGTACAACTTCAGCTCCGAAATCTCTATCGTTTTTCGAAGCATCTATTATTGCTTGTAGATTTGAGCCTGAACCAGAAACTAGGACAGCTACTTTAATATTTGAGTTCAATTTCATCGCCATCTACAACTTTTCCGATTTCGTAGATAGAGTCGTAATCTTTAAAATGGTCAAGCACCTTTTCTCTATCAGATTCTTTAACTACAAATACCATTCCAAGACCCATATTAAATGTGCTATACATTTCTCTTAATTCAAGATTTCCCCATTTCTTTAAAAGTTCAAAGATATATGGAATCTTTACTTCTCTTACATCTATCATTGCTGTAAGACCTTTTGGCATCATTCTAGGTATGTTTTCATAGTATCCACCGCCAGTTATATGACAAGCGCCTTTGACATCAACTTTAGCCATTAGGTCTAACATTTCTCTTACATAGATTCTAGTAGGTGTTAGAAGTGTCTCCCCAAGAGATTTTTCTAAACCTTCTACCTTATCTGTTAATTCATGTCCTGATCTTTCAGAGACTATCTTTCTAACTAATGAATATCCATTTGAATGTATTCCAGAAGATGAAAGACCAAATATTATATCTCCCTTTTCGATTGTAGAACCATCGATGATTTTATCCTTATCTACGATTCCCACAGCAAATCCAGCTAAATCATAGTCCTCTCCATGATAAACTCCTGGCATCTCTGCAGTTTCACCACCGATTAGTGCCATATTTGAAATCTTGCAGCCTTCTGTCACACCTTTTACAATTTCTGCCATTCTATGAGGTTCAAGCTTTGCAGTTCCAATATAATCCAAGAAAAATAATGGTTTTGCACCTTGGCAAAGTATATCATTCACACACATAGCAACACAGTCTATCCCAACTGTATCATTAATATCCATGCTTTGAGCAATGATAACCTTGGTACCTACCCCATCTGTTCCAGAAACTAGTACCGGATTTTTATAGTCCATACTTTCTAGACTGAATAGTCCAGAAAATCCACCTATTGATGATAGAACTTCCTTACCATGGGTCGCTTCTACCATACCTTTTATAAGTTTTACTTCCTTTGCTCCAGCTTCAACATCTACGCCAGAATCTTTGTAATTAATTGACATCTTCATCTCCTTCTTCAAATGGATCATATCCACCAAAACATCTTTCATAGAACTTACCATTTCCACAGGCTTTGTTGAGTCCGTCTAGACTTAAGTATGCAAGGGAATCTGCGCCTATATATTCGCATATATCTTCTACAGTCTTTCCGTTTGCTATCAATTTTTCTGGGCTTGGTACATCGAATGTAAGAGATTCTGATCTAATAACTGGAGGACTTGCAATCCTAACATGAATTTCTTTTGCTCCAGAATCTTTTAGTATTTCGATGACATGTTTTATAGTGTTACCCCTTACTATTGAGTCATCAACAAGGACAACTCTCTTACCATCAATAAGTGATCTAATAGGCGATAATTTCATCTTTACGCCTTTTTTTCTCATTTCATCTGATGGAAGTATAAATGTCCTTCCAATATATCTATTTCTAACTATTGCCTTTTCGTAACTTATTCCTGAAGCTCTCGCAAATCCAAGTGCTGAAATCATACCAGAGTCTGGTGATCCCACTACAATATCAGCTTCTACTGGAGCTTCTTCAAAGAGTTCCATGCCCATTTTTATTCTTGATCTATATACACTCGTTCCATTTATAAATGAATCTGGTCTTGCTGTGTACACGAAGTCAAAGACGCATGGAGTCGCTGTGAAGTTACCCGCTCTTAGTGATTTCACTTCGTCCTTTGTAACTACTACTATTTCTCCAGGTTGAAGATCTCTTACTACTTCTGCATCTGAACCTGTGATTCCGCAGGTTTCTGTTGAGAATATTATTTCTGAATCAACCTTACCCATTGAAAGTGGTTTTATTCCATGGGGATCTCTTATTGCAATCATCATGTCTTTTTTTGCAAAGATAATTGAATATGCTCCCTTTAGGTTTAGAATATATTCTGGAATTTTTTCGATTGGTCCGTTTAAAACTCCAGCTATCTCTTCCACATCTCTATCGTCTAAGAATTTACCGTCTACTGCGATTATTACTTGGTCCTTGCCATCTGGATAGTATTGCCAAGGCATAGGTAGGGTAGTTATATCATCGTCAGAGTATTCGTATTTAACGTGACCAATTCCTGCATATCCTCCGATACTATTCTTGTTGTCATGTTTTATATTGTCGGATACTAATCCTCTTCCCTTAATCTCAGATATCTTTTCATTTTCGATTAGACAGATGCCCATAGCCTCTTGCCCTCTGTGTTGAAGGGCATAGAGACCGGCATAAATTCTTAAAAATACATTTTTATTTTTTCTTTGAGAAAAAACTCCAAATATTGCGCTCAAATTTTAATCCTCGTAAACATATTCAGTTTCTTTAATCTTTTTTTCCATATCAAGTTTCATTTGTTTAAGTTTGTTTCTTAAATTTTCATCTGAAACTGCTAGGATTTCTGCAGCTAGTATAGCAGCATTTTCTCCGCCATTTATAGCAACTGTTGCTACTGGTACTCCACTTGGCATTTCAACTGTGGATAGTAGTGCTTCAAGTCCACCTAAAGTAGAACTTTTAACAGGGATTCCAATTACAGGTCTTGTGGTCATGGCAGCGATAACTCCGCTTAGATGAGCAGCTTTTCCTGCGATTCCTATGAATACCTTTGATTCTTCTTCTGCAGATTTTACATATTCTTCAAGAAGCTTAGTAGCTCTGTGGGCAGAGATTACTTTAACTTCTGTTTCTATATCAAATGATTTTAATTTCTTAACTACTTTGTCAGCTATTTCTTTGTCAGAAATAGAACCCATAATAACTGAAACTCTCATTCTTTCTCCGTTCTTTTAATAAACTAAATACCTAGATATTTAGAAAGTTCAAGTGGTTCGATGTACTTGCCATCTTTGTATGCTCTCATGTTTCCACCACTTACTTCGTCAATTAAAATTATTTCTCCGTTTTCTTTTCTTCTTCCGTATTCGAGTTTGATGTCATAAAGTTTAAGTCCTTTTTCTTCAAGAATGTCTCTTATGATCTTTGCATTTTCAAGATTTTGTCTTACGATTTCGTCATATTCTTCTGCTGTTAAGATGTTTAGATCTACGAGTCCTTCTTTTGTGATTAGTGGGTCATTTCTATCATCATCTTTTAATGTTATTTCTGTGTATCCTGGAAGTGGTTTGCCTTCTTCAATGTAGCTTCCGTATCTTCTTATAAATGATCCTACTGCTACAAATCTAGTGATAACTTCAAGTCCTTTTCCAAAGATAGTTATAGGTTCAACTTCCATTAAGTTGTTTTCTAAATCTGAGTCAACATAGTGGCTCTTTACATTTTTTTCACGAAGTTTTTCAAAGAAGAATTTGGAAACTTTTAAGCATTCGCTGCCTGCTCCTTCGATAGATCCAGCTACTTCATTTCCGCCTGTATCAAATACACCATCTGTGCCAGTCATGGTATCTTTGAATTTTAAAAATATCTTTCCATCTTCTGATTCTAGAACGTTTTTTGTCTTACCTTCGTAAATTGTTTTCATAATACACTCCTTAAAATTTTTCATTAAAAGAGCCCAGAAAGATAGGTCAGCGAAACCTATCCTCCTGGGCTTTTGTCCCTTCGGTGTAGTGCATAGCACTGTGCCGCTTGGTCCTTTACATAGTACGGATCCCTAGGCACTCTTTCGCTCAAATTTCTTGAGCACTTTCTAATGCAATAATACCAATAAGAAATTACCATGTCAATAGAAATTTTCACCAGATGTAAAAAATAATTTCTTAAAATTTTTATTACAAAAAAAGAGACATAAAGTCTCTTTAATTACATAGTAAATGTAGCTATTTTAAGCATACCTTCAGCTTCTTCTAGTTTTATATTCCAAGTAGATTTTCTTCCCATAGCTTTCATAAGCTCTTCGAAGTAATACATTATTACACCACAGTCAACTAGTGTCTTAGTTTTGTCGTATTTTTCTTCCATGAAAAGTTCCATCGCAGATTCTTTTATTAAAAATCTCCATGGTTGTAAATTCATGTAGTTAGGCGCATACCTAATTGTAGACATAATATTTAAAATTCCGTATTGTTCCAAATCTTCTGCTGTTGCAGGATGGTTGAAATCTTCTACGAAAACTATTTCTGATACAGGTTTTCTTTCGCTTTGAGTCTTAGGATCGAAAAGTTTTCTAGCTTTTGGATATCCAAATGCGATTAGGTAAGAGATATGAGCTCCTTCTTCTCCAAAAACAGATTTTGAAGTTGCATCATCTACATTATCTACTGTGATCCAGCATGTTGATAGACCTAGTCTTATAAGTTCTGTATTTATCTTTTCAAGATAGTATCCAGTCTTTAGTCTATCTTCATCAGTACTTCCTTTTACAGAAAGACCGATATAGTGTGGAGCAACGATCATTGTGTTATTGTATCCAGCCTTGCCTTCTAATCCATTAGCGATGATCTTTCCATTTTCAAAAAGAATGTAGTTTTCTTCTTCTGAATTTTTGATTATTGATTTTACTTTGTCTAAAGTTGCGCTGTCAGCTGATTTGTCTGTGAAGTTTCTAACTGATTTTCTCTTTTCTAAAAAGTTTGTAAGTAACATATTAACCTCCGATAAAGATTCTGATTTTCTCATATAGAATTAAGTATAGTATCCACGCTACGAATGCTCCTGCCACCGTGTCCGTTGGATAGTGAACTCCGAGATACACCCTTGAAATCGCCATAAGGACTGCAAAGATTAGAAATATATATAGATACTGTGGAAATATGCTTTTAAGTACAAAAAATATTGTAAAAGCTGCGTTGGTATGACCAGATGGAAATGAATAATCATTTAGATCTATTCCCAGAGTATTTATAAATTCATCTACCCAGTAGGGTCTCGGTCTCTTCCTTATGATCTTTATTATATGGACCACGATTCCGTTTATAATGAGCATTGACCCAAGCTGAAGTCCCATATTTCTCGTACTAGAAATAAGTATTAGTAGAGCCGTCATTATCGTTAGAAATACTGGACCACATATGTTTGTAAAATTTTTAAAGAAAATGTCCAAGAAGGAACATTTAATCTTCTTGTTAAGTATCTCTATAATAAGAGAATCGAACTTTTTTATAAATTTACCCATTACTTTTATTATAATACAGAAAAGAAATGATTTAAAGGAATTTTACGATACTTTAGTTATTATATTAAATTTATGCTTTTCTAAAAATTCATGCCTTCTAAAATAAAAAACCAAAGATAAATTTACCTTTGGTTTATATTTTATATTATAGAATTTCTTTTTTTATTATTTTTAAATTTTCATCTAGTGTATATACGATTGGTTCTCCTGTCGCGATTTCAACAGAAGTTATCTCTTCGTCGGAGATATTTTCAATGTATTTTGTGATGGATCTTAAACTATTGCCGTGGGCTACCACTAGCACATTTTTGCCAGCGATTAAACTTGGTCCAATCTCATCCATAAAAAATGGCAATGTTCTCTCCAAAGTTAGCTTTAGACTTTCTCCATCCGGGATTACATCTTGTGGAAAATCTCTGTATTTTTTATCCCTGTGAGCTGAATTTTCATCGTCTTTGTCCATAAGTGGTGGTGCTATATCAAAAGACCTTCTCCAAATATGCACTTGCTCATCACCATATTTTTCTGCAGTTTCTTTTTTATTTAGTCCTTGTAGTGCGCCGTAATGTCTTTCGTTTAATCTCCAGGTTTTAACAGTTTCTATATAGAGACTATCCATCTCTTCAAGAGTGATATTTAATGTCTTTATGGCTCTCTTTAAGTATGAAGTGTAGGCGATATCAAATTCGATACCAGCTTCTTTTAATTTTCTTCCAGCAGATTTTGCTTCTTCTACTCCTTTTTCTGAAAGATCTACATCCTTCCATCCAGTGAATAGATTTAGTTTGTTCCACTCGCTTTGTCCATGTCTTAATAATACTAACTTCATTTTGACCTCCAAAATATTCTAGTTTCATTTTGACATACTAAAATAGCCTTGTCAAAGTTAGTCTGTTAAAATCTTTTCCCAATTATAAAATTTATTTAGATTTTCTACATATGTTCTGTATTCGTCTTTGTTTTGTGCGTGTACTACCGCTTCAAATATAGCTTGTAAGTAGCTAGACATAAAGATATGTAGTTCTTCTTCTGATATTTCATGTGCTTCTTCCATTGAAGATAGGTATTTATAAGCAACATCTGACATAGATTTAGCTACATTATGGAAAAATTCCGCGTACTTTGTGCCTTCTGCAGCATTTAATAAAAGAATAATATTATCTCTGTGTTCAAAGAAGTTAAGTAGTGTGTCCTCATCTTGATTGCCATTCAAAACTTTTCTTATAAAGGTTGGCACATCATCGTTTGGAGATGAAACCAAATTCTTAACTGAGAGTACTGACGGAGATACAATAGTTTCGAAGAGGTCGGTCTTTGATTTAAATCTTCTATAAAATGCTCCAGTAGTTATATTTGATTTTTTACAAATTTCTTGTAAAGATGCTTTTTCAAATCCATTTTCAAGAAATTCATTCTTTCCACATTCTATTATAGATTCAGTTATTTCGTCTTTCATACCATTCTCCTCTCAACATATTCTTCTATTTAATATAGTATCATATTGAGAATTAAAGTCAATAGTAAACGATAATCTATTTATCGACAAATTTTTTAAATATTTTCCTGCTGTTATTATCTTTTAAATTTAATTCTTCATATCCGATTTTTATAAGTATTTCTTCTAAAAATTTATCTCTATTATTTTCTTTTGTTTCAATCTTTAAAATATCGAGTTTCTTATCTGAAGTTAACTGTTCCACAAATGAAATCATAAGTTCCACTGATTTTTCAGATTTATCTAATATTTCTACTGCTGAGAGTAGTAGATAATCTTCAGCCTCATTTCTTATAAAATTATTTTCTAGAGCCTCTTTTACTTTTGTAAGTTTAAAAATTCCTAGGACATCTTCGCCTTTTTTAAATAGAAATTTATTTTTTGCATCGCCTTTTTCTATCGAATATCCAAGATCTACTTTCACTTCTTCTTTTATCTCTATCGAATCTTCTTTTACCTTAGAGTTGTAGACATATATTTCTACACCTTCACCGATTGAATTTAAGAGCTCCTTTGACCATTCCGGATCCGTTGCAATATTTGCAGTGAAGTAGTCCATCTCTTCAAAAAGTACCACTATTAAAAGTATTGCAATCTTTCCTTCTCTTTTCGCCTCTGCTAGCTCTTTTAGATGTTTTCTTCCCCTTTGTGTCGGTGAGCCCGGAAACATAGCGATATTATTTCTCTTTAAATTTACAGATTTTACCTCTATAAATCCTTCTTCCCCATCTTCTGTCGTAAATCTCATGTCAAATCTGGAATGAGAAAATTTAACTTCTTTCTTCAAATCTTTTATCTTTAAATTGCTTAGGATTTCTCCATTTACTATGGAGTTGTAGACCAAATCATTGGCAACTGTGGATACGATATTTAAAATCTCTCCATTTTTAACAATGGATGTAATTGTGTAGGGAGTTTTTCTATTTTTATTTGTAGCTTCCTCCAAGTAGCAGGTCGCTTTCGGTATCAAAAGTTCTCTAAGTCTTGCAGTGGTCGGAAGATGGGCGAGTTTTATCTCTCCATCTACTTCCACTTCCGCCGCAAAACGATTGAGTTTTCTTATAAATTTAGCCTCTACAATATTTTTATACTTCACTTATCTTTCTTCTTTCTCCCATGTTCTGTCTAGACATTTCAAGTAATCCTAGTTTCGTAAATCCGTGGATGCTAAGTTTTAGATTCATGGTGCTATTTAATTTTTTTGCAAAGTTTAGAATCTTTTCCCTGTCTTTTTGGTCCTTCATATTTATAAAATCAACAATGATTATTCCAGAGATATTTCTAAGTTTTACTTGCCACATAATCTCTTCTATGGCTTCTCTGTTGGTTGAATAGGCTAAGTTTTTCATGCTACTGTCCCAATTTTTATCAGAATTTACATCTATGACTGTTAAGGCTGTGGTGTCTTCTATTATGATATTCCCCCCGGATTTCAGTTCAACTTTTTCTTCAAATAATTTTAAATAATCGAGATAAATCTTCGAATACTTGATTTCAAAATTCTTGTCATATTCGATTTTGTAATTATTTTTATATTTTTTGTAGATTTCTCTGTCGTTGGTTATGATGTCTTCGTCGTAGCGACCTACCACTTCCTCCACCACATCTCTTCTGTATAAAAGTCTAGGTGCAGGTTCAAAATCTTTTTCGTAACCTACCATATTGTAGATGGAGTTAATTTTTCCATATTCATTTAAAAGTTCTTCTTCTGTGGCAGATTTAGCTTCCGTTCTAAAGAGCACTCCTTCAAAACTATATTTCTTTAAATCTTCTACTTCTTCTTTGGATAATTTCTTAGAAAATTTATTTTCTCCTCCTATTTTAACCATGTACCTTCCCGGAATGGTGAAGTCCACCACCGCCTTTGGAAATTTATCCTCTGTCATTTTGGTTATCTGTAGAAGAGTCTTATCACCTATATTTAAAGGACCAGAGTCACTCTTCTTGAGATAGACCTTGGTCCTTCCAATATCCACAAAGTAGGCTTCGAGGGACGAATTGTATTCCACTACCCTTCCCAAATAAATATTATCTAAGATATTTTTCTCTCCAAATTCAAATATTTCTTCAAGCCTATCTCTATATATAAAAATTTGTTCAGATTTTGAGTCAATATAAATCAAAATAAAATCCCCTCTTCTCTAAAACTGAAGTACTTTCCTCTTCCGATTACAATATGATCCACAAGTTCTATGTTTAAAATATCTCCAGCTTTCAAAAGTATGTTTGTGATATCTCTATCCTTTTGGGAAGGAACAGGATCCCCCGATGGATGATTGTGGCTTATGATGATTGAATGGGCGTTTACTTCGATAGCTTCTCTAAATACTTCCCTCGGATGGACCACAGTCGCATCCAATGTTCCTTTAGAAATTTCACTAGATTTTATAAGACATTTCTTTGTATCAAGTGAAAGTACACGAAATGATTCGTATGGAAGATGGCTCATCTGTGGGCTTAAAAATTCATAGATTGCCATCGGATTATTTAGAAGAAGTTTTTCAAATTTAGAAACTGTAGATATTCGTCTTGCTAGTTCAAGTGCTGCAGATACCATGGCAGCTTTACTCGGTCCAAATCCCTTTATCTTCATTATGTCCGATGGACGAAGTTTTGTAAGCTCACCGATTCCACCATAGGCATTTAAAAGTTTTTGGCAAAGTTCCACAGCAGTTTCTTCTTTCGTGCCAGTTCTAATTATAAGGGCGATTAACTCTGCATTGGAAAGAGATGCTTCTCCTTCCGCAAATAATTTTTCCTGTGGACGATCTTCTATTGGAAGATCCTTGATGGTTTTCTTAGCCACATCAATCTTTTCAATTTTTTCTAAATTTTTTAAACTCTCATTAAATTCCATTTAATCTTCCCTCATCTATCTTTTTGATTACAGATTTAACTTCTTCTAGTGGTAGCCCAACTATATTTAGAAAACTTCCTTCGTAGTGAGAAACTAAGACTTTGCCTATTCCTTGAATTCCATAGGAGCCAGCCTTGTCCACGTATTCATCGGTATTTAAATATTCATCGATATCAGAGTCACTTAAATCTTTAAAAGTAACAGAACTTGAAACGTAGTCAGTATACTTTATTTTTCTATCCAAATTTATAATTGCAAATGCGGTTATGACTCTATGTTCCCTGCCAGAAAGAGACCTCAACATTTTGAAAGCATCTTCCCTATCCTTTGGCTTACCGAGAACCTTGTTATCAAGCACCACTATTGTATCCGCAGACAAAATAGTTTCATTTGTATAATCCTCAGCTACTGACGCAGCTTTTTCAAAGGCGAGAGATATGCAGTTGGAAATAGGATCTTCTACAAATCCAATCTTCTCTTCAATCTGTGGTTTCACAGTTTCGATTTCAAACTCATTTTTTAAGATTTCTATTCTTCTCGGCGAAGTTGAAGCGAGTATTAGTTTCTCCATTTTATCTCCTTGTGTTTTGAAACATTTTTTGAAATATGGTAACTTGCAAGACCTACAAAATATCCAGTAAATATCCCCATCAAAAGTAAGTATGGAAGATATGAAATAAGTGTCTTGCTCTTTAAAATAAATATCGCCGCTACAATCTGACCGAAGTTATGAAATGCAGATCCGATTTCAGAAACTCCGATTGGACTTAGGTACTTTCTAAGATATTTATGGGAGAAAATCATCGCAACGGATGAAAAAAGTGCTCCATTTGCAGAAAATATAAACGCACTTACTGCACCAGTCACAAGCATGAGCACGATGGATTTTAAAATCATAATTAAAAATCCTTCTCTGTAACCTAGCGTATATATAGCTACCAAAACCACCATGTTTGATAGTCCAAGTTTCGCCCCTGGTACCGGAATAGGAAGTGGAATTTGTGATTCAAATGTTCCGAGCACTATTCCTAGCGCCACTAAAAGTGATATGAATAATAATCTTTTTGTCTCTTTCAATGTAATAACACATCCAATCCGTCTTCTCCAGGCTCAATCTCAATCACCAGTCTATTTGGAAGACACACTATTGACTCTCCCTTAGAAGTGATCTCGCCCATCTTCATACATAGTTTGTCCTTGCAATCTGATTCAACCATCTTAACTCCTTGCTTTGTAAACATAATTTCATTGTCCCCAAACTCAGTGTGAATATGTTCAACCTTGCCTTCCATATTGCCATCCACCTTGATGGTTTTTACAACCTTTCCATTTACCTTTATGTTTATTGTAGAACCTTCAACGAAAGCTCCCTTTCTAGTTGAAAATAATATTACAAAAGCGATTAAAACGATGGATATGATTACGATTAAATCTCCAATTTTAAAAACTTTTTCTTTAAATAATGATTCTTTCATAGTTACATTTTAACATAGATTTATTTTAAGTAGCAAAATTATAAAAACAAATATCAAATTGGGTATAATAACAAAGAATAAACAGGATTTAGGAGGAATTGGATGATAAAACATTATATAAAAGATCACATAGCAGTGGTGACTCTATCGAGAGAAGGAGGTCTAAATGCCCTTTCATCACAAATGCTCGAAGATCTTTTGAAAATTTATAAAGATTTAGAAAATAATGACGATGTAAAGATTGTCGTTTTAAATTCAGATAGAAGAGATTTCTGTGCAGGAGGAGATTTAAAGGAAGTATATGAATCTTTTTCAAAGTGCAAGGACAGAAAATGTCTTATGAGTTATTTTACAAAGGAGTATGACCTAGATCTATTCCTAGCAACTACCAAAAAACCAACCATCACATTTTGGACTGGAGTTTCCATGGGTGGCGGTGTAGGACTTTCAATGCATTCAGAAATAATAATTGCAGATGAAACTGTTAGATTTGCAATGCCAGAAACCAAGCTTGGAATCGTCCCAGATGTAGGAGTTGGTACTGTTCTATCTAAGATTGATAGAGCGACTGCAAACTATATAACTCTTAATTCAAAGATAATTTCTGCCTCTGACATAAAACATCTTGGAATCACAGACTACCTTGTAGAAAAAAATAATAAAGATGAACTATTGGAAGAACTTTTCAAATTAGGAAGGGAAAATAAATCCACAGAAGAAATAATAACAGCTTTTAAAGATGTGCTAAAAGATTACGACCTTCCAACTAAAAAGACAGATCTCTCCTTCAACGAAGAAAATATAAAGAAGTACTACGACAAGGATACGGTCTTTGAAATAGTAAGTGCACTTAAAGAAAATAAAGATGATGAGTTTGCCAATGCATGTTTAGAAGAACTTGAGATGGTGTGTCCTTACAGCATGGCGCTACAATTTGAAAAGCTAAAGGCTGGAGAAAATTGGGACAGAGTCGAAACTCTTAAGAAAGATTGGATGTATATCTTGGACTCTAGTTTGAGGGGCGACTTTGAAGAAGGCATCCGCTCAGTCTTAATTGACAAGGACAATAATTCGAATTGGAAGCATAAAACTTTGGAAGATGTGGATATGAATGAAATTCACCACGTACTTCACGAAAGAGAAACTAAATATAATTAAAATAATCCCCTTAAATTAAGGGGATTTTATTTGCAAATTTTTATTTAACTAGATGTTTTAAATATCCATAGCCTTCTTTGTCCATTTCTTCCAATGGAACAAATCTTAATGCTGCACTGTTGATGCAAAATCTTAAACCACCAGATTCTTTAGGTCCGTCTTCGAATACATGTCCCAAATGAGAATCTCCGGAGCGACTTTTCACTTCTACCCTATCCATATTATGACTGCTGTCGCCACTATACTTTAAAACATCCTTAGAAATTGGTTTTGAAAATGAAGGCCAACCACAACCGGATTCAAATTTATCTGTTGAAACAAATAGCGGTTCTCCCGTAACTATATCTACATAGATACCTTTCTTTTCATTGTCCCAATATTCATTAGAAAAAGGTTGTTCAGTGTCTCTATTTTGAGTCACATTATATTGAAGCTGCGTTAGCCTTCTTTTTAAAATTTCCTCGGTTGGCTTTTTATATTTATCCTTGTCGATTATAATTTCATTTGCTTTTCTTAAATCAACATGGCAGTATCCGTAAGGATTTTTGTCTAGATAATCTTGGTGATATTCCTCTGCCTTGTAAAAATTTTCCAATTTCTTAACTTCAACAACGATTTTATCCTTGTACTTTTCTTGTTCGTCTTCTAGCTTTTTCTCAATTATTTCCCTATCTTTTTCGTCTGTAAAATATACTCCAGTTCTATATTGAGTTCCCTCGTCATTTCCCTGTTTATTTAAACTCGTAGGATCAATTACCTTTAAATAATAATTAAGAAGTTCATCGAGAGAGATTCTATTCGGATCATACTTCACTTCCAAAGTTTCAGCATGACCAGTGTTTTTATGAGAAACATCTTCATAAGTTGGGTTTTCAGTCTTTCCATTTGCATAACCATTTATAACATCAGCTACTCCATAAATTCTTTCCATGTACGCCTCTAAACCCCAAAAACAACCTCCCGCCAAGTAGATTGTCTTTAAATCAGACTCTTTATAATCCACTCCATCGTTTGGATTAGTGCCTATATTTTTCTCTTCTTCATTTTCTATTATCTCATTTATCTTTTTAATTATATCTTTGCCATTCGTTCTTTCTTTGCTTTCACCTAAACTGGTGCATCCAGTCATGAATAAAACCAAAGCAAAAATAATTAATATAATGGACTTTCGCATCTCTTCCTCCTTCTACAAATATTTATTTTATTATTAATGAAAATTAATGTTTTAAAATATTTACCCGAAATAAACTAAAAAATCGAATAGTTATTTAAACAATTCGTGAACAATTTATAAAATTTTCTACCATGAGAATTTAACTTTGATAAAATATAATAAACATAGGAGGAAATATGAAAAAAATACTTATATTATTTACATGTTTATTCTTTCTAATATCATGTGAAAATAAAACTGATGTTGGAGCGAAAAATAAAACGAATCCAAAAGAACCTACCATGTCCAACATGAGTTCTAAAGAAAGTTTAGGGGAAGTTACAGAAACTCTTAAAAAATATCTAAAAGAAGAAGATGTAGATCAGTTCGCATCACTGGTAGAGGATTATAATGAAACCATCGAAAATACATCCCTTCAAGGAGATTTTAAGCCTGCGATAAATCCAGAATATGATTTTGAAAAAATGGATAAGCTTTGGACTTCTAAAAAGGGTGAGTTTATTGGCACAAATTGTAGAATAAATACTTTTGTTCTTCTAAAAAATAGTATCGGTTCTAAAAATATCCCATACGATAACGAAGATCTAGCCTTCGATATGAGTGCTCTTGATAATAGGAAAATCTTAAGTGATTCTGAAAAAGAAAATTTCTATAGTATATTTTCCAAGATAAAGACAGAAAAGACCAAGGATTATAAAGTTCATGGAAAGAAAATGGAAGAGCATCTCTCTAATTTCCATTTGAATTTTAACAAGGATATTTCCATGGTTTCTGTGGTAATTCACGATGATTTGGATTACGATTCACTATTTATTGGTCATGTTGGAGTGCTCGCCAAAGAAAATGATCACTACCTTTGGATTGAAAAAATAAGTTTCCAAGAGCCTTATCAAGCTATCAAGTTTGCTACAAAAGAAGATTGTTTTAAATATCTTTACGATAAGTACAAGGACTACAAATCTGAAACCACTTCCCACCCATTTATAATGGAAAATGATAAATTAATCGAGCTTGATGAATATAAAAATTAAATACTAAAAAAAATACCATCATTAATTGATGGTATTTTTGTTTTATTTATTCATCCGTGTCCATCCACATCAAGACCTTTTTACATTTTGGACAGTACCAGGCGTCCTGCTCTCTTATTGTGGTTGAGATTGAAACGGTCTCTCTCGTAAAGAAGCCAACTATTCCAGATTTTTTCTTCTCTTCATCTGCGGTAAACTCGTAGAAAGATCCGGCGCCTTGACCTACTCCTTCTACAGTTCCCTTTATCATTTCCTCATTACAATTTAAACATTTCATTTTGCTTTTCCTATTTTGTAAATGCTGTGCACTCTAAATCTCTCACATCTGTGAGACCATTCTTTGTATAATATCCAATAGTTTTTTCACTGTCTTCAGTGAGAAGCACCACCCCTCTAATATCCTTGTATTCTTCCAGAATTAGCTTAATAAGTTTGCTGCCTATTCCCTTTCCTTGATATTTATTTAAAATTAAAATATCTTGAATGTAGATGATGGTGTACCCATCTCCAACCACACGGGCAAGACCAATGAGGGAATCTTCATCCCAAACAGTCCAAACTTTTAAAGAATGATTAATTCCATTCAAAAGTTCTTCTGGATTGTCAGTGTATGCAGTCCAACCAACATCATTATATAGTTTTAAAATAGCATCCATTTCAGGAATGCAGTCTTCTTTAAATATTATATTCATAAAAACTCCTTGTATTAATATTTATTATCACGCTATCCGGATAGCATTTAAATTATTTTACCCTCTCACATTATAAATAATATCACCAGTATAGAAAATTTCAATATTCGCCTCTAATTCTTCGCTTCCTCTCTTCAAAAAACCACTTAACATATATGTCATGTAAGAATCATATTCACTCATCACATCGAAGCTTCCAAATTTAGAATAAAATGCGTCGACAAAATTACTAAGGTACATCTTCTCTCCGACGAAACTGCCCACATTTCCTGTTAGAACATTTTTATACTCCATGATATAGACATAGGAATCATCCCAGGACACACCTTCCAAAATGATCTCTCCCTCCACCATTTCATTTCTTTCTATATCGATAAAACCGCTTTGAGTCTTAAAAATCAATCTATTTTCGCCATAATCATAATCAATATCTATAATCTTCGCATCATGAAGGCTAAATTTAAAATTCGGTGACTTTTCTCTTAAATATTTTGCCATTTTCCACCTCGAAATAATCGTATTAAATAAATTATATCATTTGCTATAATATTATAGGAGGTACCTATGAAAATATTATTCTCACCGAGCAAAGAAATGAGCTTTCAAAGTCCTTATATAGAAGCTACAAACTACTCGGATAAAACAAAAACAATAATATCAGAACTTAAAAATTTAAATAAAGATGAAATAAAAAACATCTACAAAATTCCAGACAAAGTTGCAGATGAGGTTTTAAATTATATAGATAATTTCTACATCGAAGAAAGTTACAGAGCCATAGAAATGTATACAGGACTCGCCTTTAGGAAGTTCGATGTAGATTCTCTGAGCAAAGATGAAAGATTTTATCTTGATGATCATCTCCTAATCCTTTCAGCATTTTACGGACCGATCAATCCAGAGAAACTCGTCCGCCCCTATCGTCTCGACATGAACATAGGGATTAAAATCGATGGACTAAGTCTTAAAAATTTCTGGAAAGATGAATTTAATAGCGCATTTAAAGATGGAGAAACTATTCTAAATCTAGCTTCTGATGAATTTTCAAGTTTAATCGATAGAAAAAAATTTAAAATCTACGACTTCGACTTCTTTGAAAAAAAGGATGGCAAACTTAAATCCCACTCCACCATTTCTAAAAAATCTAGAGGTCTCATGCTAAACTACATCTGCAAGAATAAAATCGAAAACCTAGAAGATCTAAAAAACTTCAACCTAGAAGGATTTGAATTTGCAGAAGAACTCTCAACAGAATCAAAATTTACATTTATAAAGACAATATAAAAGAGCTATTCTCGTAGCTCTTTTTTTACATTACTGGATCTATATATCCCAGTTCCATGGCTCTATTGTATGCTTCGACAATATTTTTCGCACCGAGTTTTTCGTATATATTTGAGATATGATTGTAGAGAGTTCTCTCACTTATAAATAATTTCTTGGCGATGTCCTTTTTATTTTCGCCCTTTATCATTTCTCTAAGGACTTCTACTTCTCTTTCCGTTAGTGTTTCTAGAATTTGCGGAGAATTTTTAATTTTTCCTCCACCATTTACAGCCCTAAGTCTATTCACTAGTTCACTTGCTTCTACAGATTTATTTATAAAATCTTTTACTCCAAGATCAAAGGCAATCTTTCTATAATTTACCAAATCGTATGATGTTAATATAACTATCTTTTGCTTAGGATATCTCTTCAAGATTTCTTCTACTAGATCAAGCCCCGTCTTTTCCGCCTTTAAGTTTATATCCAAAAGCAAAATATCATAGCTATTTTCTAGTGCTTCCATTAAATTTTCTGAAGATGAAATATAATCACAGGTTACATCGCTTTCTTCTTCCAAGAGCATCTTTATGGATTGTCCTAGGATTTTATGATCGTCTAGCAATAGAATTTTCATCTTCCACCTCCAGTTTAACCGTCGTTGATAGCAAATCTTTTTCCAAATTATAATCAATCTTTCCAGAGTTCGACTCCACCAAAAGTTTCAGAACCATTACTCCTCTAGTTGATTTCTCAATATTTAAAATATCTTTTGAATCTGCACCGTTACTTTCTAAATTTATACAAATATTCTTTCCATTTTTAAATATTTTATAATTTAGATAGCTCCCATTGGAATGTTTGTACACATTATTCACAAGCTCCCTTGTGATTATAAGGATGATCCTCTTTATATTTTCGTTCTTTAGATTTTTGATTTCATCAGATATTTCAACATTCACTTCAAGATTTTTATCTCTATATAGACTTTTTATATTTTCTACCACTTCTTCCAAAGAAATATCAATGCTTCCGCCTTCAAAAATATTCGATTGATAGAATTTCATAAGCTTCCTCGATTTAATCTCAAGGTCTGTGAGTACCTCCTTCGTCAAAGGAATATTTGGCTCTTTTAGCGAAAGATAATTCTTGGTAGCATAGATATCCTGGATGATTTCATCGTGAATGACCCTGGCAAATTCGTCCCTTTCCTTGGAAATGTAGTCTGAGAGATAGTACATCTTGTATATTTTTTCGTAGTTATTTTCTCTTTCTCTAATGGAAAATATAAGTAGCATCTCAAATACTATTATCAAAATATTGTAAATAATTCCGATGGATAATCTATCGATGTCAAATAAGTATGCAAGAGTTCCAATTAAAATTCCAATTGCTACCGCAAATATGGAGACTGAGTTATTCGAGATTGGAATGATATTTATGCCCTTTATATTTTTATAGATAAAATATTTTTTAATATAGATTCCAGTTGAAATTAAACTTATAGCGGTCAGAATTATTGTGCACTCTATCCCTTTAATTGGAATAGCAGCAATCGCCCCAAGAGAAATAATATTTAATATACTTGTAACAGAAGTTTTATCCTTGTTTGAGATTTCTGTGTAGAAAATCACAAGTGCCATAACCATAAGCATGTAAAACGCAAGCTCAACAATTTTCAAATTTTCTGCAAGTTTTCCAAAGTCGAACAAAACTCCCCAAAATATAATTATTAAAATGTGAAAAGTTAAAATTCTAATTAATCTTTTATACATATCAATAGTAGCTAACTACAATCCTTTCTCTATTCGTTTTAATAGATAAATATCCGATGCATAGCATGAGAATACATACCTTAACTATTAAATATAATTCTATCATATTCGTAAGCCTATACACTTCTATGGCGATTAAATTAATGATAATAGAAAAAATAATCATGGTGATCTGCAGACCATTTACCCTGTTCATATTCCTTGTAAAGAGAATTAGGTAGACTATTAGAATCGAGTACAAAATACTACTTATGAGCAAATTTAAAATTAAAATAAAATCCATTTTAAAATTTACAAATGTAATTATAAATGTTGGTATAAGCACAATAAATGTTGCAAAGTAGAGACTTAGAATATATTTTGCGATGATTAAACCAGCTTTTACTCCATTTGCAAGTAGAAACTCAATCTTCTTTGTAATTTTATCCATAGTCAAAGTTACCTTTGCAAATTCTAGTGCATATAATAAAAATATTATAACGATTCCTTCTGTTCTAAAAATAGATCCAAATCCACCGCTAGTTCCTTCTACTGCGCCGAAAAAATATGTTGCCATATTAAATATTACAGCCAAAATGCTCATGAAGATTGCATTCTTATCCAAAATTCTCTTTAAATCTTCTTTAATTAAAACTATGACCATGTTCCCTCCCTTGTGATTACAGATTCATTGCTCATTCTTCTAAGACTAATAATAGAGAATCCTGCAAATCCAAAGAGTAATACAAAATTAACAGAAATTACAAGACCTATAATATCTATTCCAAATCTATTTAGAAAATTTAAAATTTCATCAGAAAAATTTCCAACCATGTAAATCATAAAGGTCGTAAAGAAGAATAACAAATTTTTAAAAAATTTAAAATTCTTTCTATACAGACTGAATATATTTAAGGAGAGAACCACGAAGTAGAACATAAGTATCGTAGTTACAAATATTGCCCCGATATATTTAAAATGAGTATTGAAATCGTAGAGCACATAGGTTGAATAGAATAATAAAAACGGTGCTATGGACGATATTCTCCACATTTCTATTGCGTAGGCTTTTACCACATCCTTTATGCTAACTCCTGATGCAAGTACAAATTCTATCCTCTTACTAAGTTTATCCTTTACAGTTAGGTTCACCACCATGGAATTGGATAGTATCATATAAAATCCAATCATCATGGTGTATGTAACTAAAATTATAAATCCATCTCCCCTAGAATTAAACACACCTCTATAGAGCAAGTAATTAAATCCGATAATAAATAGTACAAATCCGATGATACTTAATACTACGTCCATGTCCCTTAGCAAGTAATACCTGCAAGCCCTGTTTAAATTCATTTTATTTTTCATTTTGCACCTTCTTCTAAAAATATATCTTCTAGGCTCTCTCCATTTATATCAGAAATATTTTTTGTAAATAGAAGCTTGCCACCCTTAATCATGGAGACTCTGTCCGCCACTTTTTCAATTTCTGAAAGGTCATGACTTGTGATTATAATCGTCTTACCTTCGTCTTTTAGAAGTTTAATTAGTTTTCTAATCTCCACTCGAGAAATAGGATCCACACCGCTTGTAACCTCGTCTAGGAATATAATTTCTCTATTCATCATAGTTATTATAATTAGAGATAGTTTGCGCTTCATCCCCTTTGAATAAGTTGACACCTTTCGATCTAAATCCCCAGTAATTTCAAGTAGGTCCGAATATTTTTCAAAGCCCTTGGCTTCAAATCCGAAATAAAGCCCGTACAACTTTATATTTTCAAAACCAGTTTTATCTTCGTAGAGATAGTCATTTTCGAGAAGCATCCCATAGCCTCCACCCACCACCACTTCTCCAGAATCTTTCTTATAAAGACCTGTGAGGATTCTAAGTAGCGAAGTCTTACCCGATCCGTTTGGACCTACCAATGCATGGACAGAGTTTTCTTCAATCTCCAATGAAAAATCATTGAACAAACTCTTTTCTTTAAAATTCTTGGTTAAATTTTTTATCTTTATAATATTTTTCATAATAACTCCTTTCGATTTAATTTAATTGTAAATATATAAAAAACAAATCTCATGAGTAATTACTGCAAATTTTAGGCATAAAAAAACCGCAGATAACTGCGGCATTTAGAGATCAAAATAAAAGCGAATAATCCCAAGTATTAAAAGATGAACTGGATAGAAGAGATAGTTAAACCATTTGTATTGTTTGCCCCTCTTTCCATTGTAAGTTATGGTCATGGCAAATCCTAAGAATGAATATAGCTCCTTTATTATAGAAATATATCCAACCACAGCACTAACTACAGGTTTATCGTAGAAAATATAGAACACATATGCAAGGATAATTGCATGGTAATCGTAGTCAAGGCTAAGTAACATAGAAAGAAGTCCAAACGCCATGACGATTACAATGGAAATTCCATACCAAAGATATTTATCTTTTATTTTCCCTTTAAGCTCATCAATTATCCAAACCGTCACAAGGCAAAGGGCTAAGGTAAACATCATATTGTTCCAATTTGGATTGTAAAACACTTTTGATGTGAACATATCGAATGGCACTTCTGCAATAATTCCAAATAAAATTAAATTTATAAGATATTTTTTTCTGCTCTTGGTCCTAAAGAATCCTTCCACAACGAAAAATATAAATATCGGAAATGCAATCCTTCCTAGAATTGAAAATATATTTGAAATGTATAAAAGCGGACCCTTGCCATCTAAAAGCGGTGTAACTATTCCGTTGTTCACATGGTCTATTAGCATAGAAAGAAATGCAATGTACTTGAGCTGCGCTCCATTTAAAAACTGAAACTTCTTTAAATTTTCTCTATTAAAACGTCTATTTAAATCCATAAAATCTCCTCGAAAAAATAAGTAGATTTAATAATACAATTAAATTTAAAATTTTACAATAAAAACCGTAGCAATTTCACTACGGTTTCATTAATTTTTTATTTTAAATTTTGAATCTTATAAAGATTTAAGAAATATATCAAGGCTCAAAACTTCTTATGGACTGTTGAACAAACTCCCATTTTTTAACTAAAATCAAAAATCTTTTATTTATTTTCTTGAAATGGAAATTTTTATGATCTAGAGCATAATCATACACCTGATCGTAATCATTACTATTATACCTGTCACTACCACATTTAAATTCCAAAACAAAAATAATATTTTTAAATAAAATAATATTGTCGATTCTCTTACCCATACGCGGAATTACATACTCAAAAAGAATTCTTGAATAATGATCATCTAAATCGCATAGCTCCCTTTTCAATATTTCAATTTCAGATTTCCATGTGTTCTTTTGTTGGATTCTAGTGTCAGCCGAAGAATCATTACTACTAATTTTCCCAAGGATTGTTTCATCATCAGTATTAATAAATTCTGATATGGTAGAATCATAAAAAGCCCTTAAACTATTCATATTACTCCTATTATTTTTCTAAATATTCAGAAAATGCATTTGGCAACCAATCTGGATATTTACCTTCAACTGAATATTCTAATTTTTCATCGCAAACTTCATACATATTTACCACCTAAAAATCATTTAATAAAACTAAGTTAATATTTATAAGTTATATCAATTATATCCCAAATGAATACGTATTTAAAGTTGATATTTAGATATTTTTCCCTATTAATTTTAATAAACTTTTAATCAAAAAAGCACCTAACTATGTTAAGTGCTTCTAAGATATCTATTATCTCTCATCCATTAGCATAAGTAAGATTTTTATTTATTTTCTTTTACATTAGCGGGCCAAATATTCTCATAAATGCGCCGAAAAATCTATATTTTCTTGGAAATGATTGGTAGTATTCTATGTCGACTCTTTGGCTTACTGACAATGTGTTTTGAAAGTCTTCTTCTACGCTTTCTGTGGTTTCTTTTCCATGGATAAATATTCCGTTTTCAAAGTTTAGATACATGGATCTAAAGTCCATGTTGACTGTTGAGACTGTGGTTGCTTCTCCGTCTATTATTACCACTTTTGAATGGACAAATCCCGGTGTATATTCGTAGATTTTTACTCCTTCTGGGATTAAATCTTTGTAGTAGGATCTTGCTACTGCAAATGGTATTTTCTTGTCTGGAATGTGTGGCATGATGATCTTAACATCGATTCCCCTCTTCGCCGCAAATGTTAGAGCGGTGAGTACTTCGTTATCTAAGACCAAGTAAGGGGTCATGATATGTATATATTTTTTCGCTTCGTAGATCATGTAGAGGTACACATTCTTCGCAAGGGATTCTCCATCTCCCGGTGCGTCTGCGTATGGTATGACGTACTCGTCACTGTTTGGAAAGAATCCGTCCCTTGGTGCTAGATATCTGTCATAATCTTCTTTTCCGTCTGCAAATATATTCCACATTTGAAGAAATATTGCGGTCATGCTCTTAACTGCTTCTCCTCGTATGCGTATGACATTGTCCTTCCAGTGTCCGTATACTTCGATTAGGTTTACATATTCGTCTGCTAGATTAACTCCGCCGGAAAATGCTAGGTCGTTATCTACTACCAAGACTTTTCTATGGTCTCTGTTGTTTTGATAGGTTGATAGAAATGGTGATACTGGCGCAAATATCTTTACCTTTATTCCTTTGCTCCTTAGATCTTCTTCAAAGTTTCTTGGAAGGTTAAACATACTGATGGCGTCAAACATAAATCTGACTTCCACCCCTTCTTTTACCTTTTCTTCCAAGATGCTTACAAATTCGTCTAAGATTTTTCCTGGTTTTAGAATAAAATATTCTGCAAATATAAATTCCTTTGCCTGTCTCATTGCAGAGAATATTGCATCGAATCCTTCTACTGTATTTTCATAGTAATCGACTTTTGTGTTTTTATATACTGGATATGGTCCCATCTTGTGAACATAATCCGCCAAGCCTTTAAACTCGCTGGCATCTTCTTCCATCTCACCTAGATGGTCCTTGTTTTGAAATAGGTATGGCTTCGTCTTCTTTATGTTTTCTTTTAGTGAATTTATTCCAAGTTTGTTTCCTGGAAATGTGTGAAGGAATAGATATAGCATGGTTCCAAATGCTGGAAACACAGATATCGGTGCCATCCATGATATTTTAAATGCTGGGTTCATGTCCTTATCGATGATGTGTGTTATCATCGCTATGGTTATTATGGTCATAGCCGGCGTAAAATATTTTAGATATGATTTGAACTTGGTGTAGATTACAAATAATAACGCCAGTTGGATCAGTACAAGGACGATGATTAGTATCATTGGTCTGTCCTTGTACTTTTTAGATAGGATTTTCGCCCATTCTTCGTATTTCTTTTTTAAATTCTCTTTTTTCTTCTTAGATATTATCTTTCCCATTTTTATTTTATGATTTTAAAGTCCTTTGGATATTTGTTTAAGACTTGACATCCGTCTTCTGTAACTACTACCAAGTCTTCAATCCTAACTCCACATACTCCAGGTACATAGATTCCTGGTTCTATTGAAAATATGTTTCCAACTTTACAAATATTTTCGTTGTTTTGAGATACATCTCCCGCTTCGTGGACTTCTCTTCCTATGAAGTGTCCAGTTCTGTGGGTGAAGTATTCTCCGTAGCCTGCGTCTTCTATTATCTTTCTAGCTGCTCTGTCCACGTCTTTTAATTTTACTCCAGGAGCAACCTTTTTGATTGCAGTTTCATTGGCAAGCTTTACAGTTTCGTAGATCTTCTTCGCTTCTTCTGATGCTTCCTTGTAGAAGAATGTCCTTGTCATGTCTGAACAGTATCCATCCTTGATGCATCCGATGTCTACAACTATGGAGTCCCCTGCCTTTTTCCTGCTGTCATCTGTAACATGATGTGGATCCCATGAAGCTTTTCCATATCCTACGATTGGTTCGAAGGAAAATCCTTCTGATCCTAAATCTTTATATGTCTTTAGAAGAAGTTCTCTCATTTCCATTTCTGTGTAGTCTTCTTTTAGAAGTTCTTCCATTCTACCCATGGCAAGGTCGTTTAATCTTGATGCTTCTGCCATAAGTTTCACTTCTTCTGCATCTTTTATCGCTCTTATGTCGTCTATTAGATTCGATGCAACGACGAATTCCTTCTTTCCATCCATAATTGGAAGTAGAAATCTAGCATCCATAAATTTATCTACGCCGATTTTTTTAGAATCTTTGATTTCATTTTTAAGCATGCCTACGTAATCGTCTGTATCCAAGAAGTAGATTGATTCTACATATTTATTTCCATCCACATTAAATAGCTTGGATAAGAATAGTTTTGCACTATTATCTTTTATAACTAGGACATACATCCTTTCACCTGGATCGATTTCAATGCCAGTTAGGTAATCTATAGCCACTCCGTCTGTTATCAAAAGAGTGTCTAAATCTGTTTCTTTTAATTTTTCGTATAGTTTGTTAATCATTTTTCACCTTCTAATTCAATTGCTATGACTTTTTTATTCAAAGCCTCATCCAAATTTACAAATTTTGCGTCCTTTGCTTCAAACTTTTCTCTTCCATCTTCGTAAGAAGTCACGAGTGCCTTCTTCAAATTTTTGATTATCTCGTAGGTAGATTTGTCGTAGTCCATGTAGTAGTATGTAGTGCCTTTGATAGTAATCTTTTGCATCTTTAAATTTACAGGGCTATCCGCATCTATAAAAGATATTTTTACATTAGATTCCATAGTCATCCTCCAAGTACATTGTAGCATATTGAAAATTTGTATTAAAGACAATAATTACCCTGTATGTTATAATTATAGCAAGGAGGCAATATGAAAAATTACAAATTAATCGAACAAAAATATATTGAAGATATCCATTCAGAAGTAAGTCTATATGAACATGAAAAGACTAAGGCAAGAGTAGTAACTCTTGAAAATGATATGGATAACTTGGCATTTGGAATCGGATTTAAAACTCCACCTAAAGATTCCACTGGTGTTGCCCACATACTTGAACACAGTGTCCTTGGAACCAACGAAAAATATACCACCAAGGAACCTTTTTTTGACCTAATCAAAACTTCTGTGGCAACATTTTTAAATGCGATGACATTCTGTGATAAAACCATCTATCCTTTCTCATCAAAAAATAAAAAAGATTTCTACAATCTTTTAGACGTATATATGACTTCTGTCCTTTTCCCAGGAATCTATAAGAGCAAAAATATTTTCCTAAGAGAAGGCTGGCACTACGAACTTCTTAACAAAGAAGACGACATAACTATTAATGGTATCGTCTACAACGAAATGAAGGGTGCCTACTCATCTGAAGACGAACAAATCTACGATGGAATAAGACTTAAACTTCTTGAAAATTCTACCTACGGCATAGATTCAGGCGGTAATCCAAAGAATATTCCTGATTTAAGCTACGAAGAATTCCTAGATTTCCATAGAAAATACTACCATCCATCCAACTCATACATCTACATCTCTGGAAATCTTGACATGGAAGAAGCTTTAGAAACTATCGACAGAGATTTCTTATCTAAATTTGACTATCTCGACGTGGATTCAGAAATAATTCTTCCTCCAGATAGAACTAAGAGAGAAGAATTCAACTATGAATACGCAGCTGCTAAGGAAGAAAAGAACAAAGACTACTTGGCAATCGGATACAATCTTGGAAGATACGACGACAAAATCGATTCATTCATGGCAAACTTCATGAGCGAACTTCTTATAGATTCAGAAGCAGCTCCAGTTAAAGAAGCATTAGTTGCCAAAGGTCTAGGTGAAGATGTATATGCTATCACCCAAGAAGGACTAGTTTTAGATTTCAATATCTTCTCTAAGTACACATCTCGCGATAGAAAAGATGAATTCGTAGAAACCGTCGAAAGCACACTTAGAGATCTAGTTAAAAATGGAATCGACAAGGATCTACTAAGAGCAACTCTAAACAAAGTTGAATTTGGTATAAGAGAAGGTGGCGGAGCAAACGCACAGATCTACAGATTTATCTGGGCAATGTCCAACTGGCACTACGGTAAGACACCTTTCGAAGGTCTAGATTTCTCAAAGACTATTAATTTCATAAGAGACAAGATCGACACAGACTACTTCGAAAAATATATAGAAGAAAAATTCCTAAATAACGAAAACTCAGTAGTTATGGTTGCTACCCCATCTGCAACTAAGAATGAAAAAGAAGCCAAGGAACTAAAAGATAAGCTAAGCGCATACAAAGCATCGCTTAGTGACGAAGAAATCGAAAAACTAATTGAAGATACCAAGGCTTTCAATGAATTCTTAAGCAAGGAAGACTCTGACGAAGACAAGGCAACTTTACCAACACTTGAGCTTACAGATATAAAACCAGAGATCGAACACACAGCATTTTCAGTAGAAGAATATAAAAACTCTGAAATTTTAAAGATCGACCAACCAACAAATGGAATAACATTCTTAAACTTTATGTTTGACAGTTCCTTTGTAAAAGAAGAAGATCTATTCTACTATTCACTACTAGATGCATTCTTAACCAAACTAAATACAGAAAATTATAGCTACCAAGAGCTAGATAATATAATCAACATGAACACCGGCGGAATCAATTCCAAGTCCATCGTACTAACCCACAACAAGACAAAGGAAATGATGCCTAAGTTCAAAGTAACCATGCGAGTTCTATCAGACAAGGTTGAAAAATCATTTGAAATCTTAGAAGAAGTACTATTTAGAACTAAATTTGAAAACAAGAAGAGAATGAAGGATATCCTTCTTGAACTAAAAAGCGACATGGACAGTCGTGTCATCCAAATGGGACATATCGCCGCAGCAAATGTAGTTAAATCCTACTACGCAAAAGATTCCTACTACCAAGAAGTAATCGGTGGATTTATATTCTACAATAGACTATGCGACTTTATCGAAAACTTCGATAATGAAGTGGACACATTAATAGAAAAACTAAAAGAATTTGCATCTAAGATGTTCAACCGTCGTGGCATGGTAGTAAGTGTAACTCAAGAAGGAAACCATATGGATAATATTTCTGAAGTAAAGAAATTCATCGACCATCTAATCGACGAAGAAGTAGTACTAAGTCCATTTGAATTCAAAGAAAATCCAAGAAATGTAGCCTACACATCATCAGCAAATGTAAACTACGTTGCAAAAGGTTACTCATACAATAAAATTGGCAAAGATTATAACGGAAATATCGCAGTAGTTAAAAACCTAGTAGGCTCCGACTTCCTATACACAGAAATCCGTGCAAAGGGCGGTGCTTATGGACAAGGATTACTAGTAAATCAAGATGGAGATATGGTAGCAACCTCTTATAGAGATCCACATATCACAAACACATTAAAAGTTTACGACCAAATTCCAGAATATCTAAAAAATCTTAAACTAACAGACAAGGAATTAAAGGACGCAATCATCGGTTCAATCAACACCTTCGATCCGAACCTATCTCCACAAGACAAAGGCGAACTAGCAATGTCAAGATATGTTACAGATCTAACAGAAGAAGAAGTTGCAAAGAACAAAGAAGAATGTCTAAAAACAACCTTAGAAGATTTGAAAAACTACGCAGAAGTAGTAGAAAAAGTAATGGAAAAAGAATATATCTGTGTCATCGGAAACGAAGAAAAAATCATGGAACACAAAGAATTATTCGGCGAAATCATGCCATTACAAAGATAAAATTAAAATTAAATTAAATTAAAAAAGGTAGTGTACTTTACATGTACACTACCTTTTTTTATAGAATAACCTAACTACAGTCATCCTCACGTCAATACTAAAAAGAAAATTCAAGGGATACAGTCACCCTGAGAGGCAGTCGAGTTCAACAGCCTTCGCATTGCTTGGCTTCTTTGGAACTATGCACGAGACCTGCTACGAAATCAAAGATTTCGGCTATGGCTTCGAACAGGTATAACCCCGGTGTGGTCAATTGAGGATGATCAATTGTGCGGATTGATGCTCGATTGGTGTTAATTACTTTCTATGTTTAAAATAACCTTCGGCTGTGGAAGCAGATTGCTTCCGCTACAAGAATAAATTTCTCCTAAATTTTTATAAGAATATCCGATTTAAAATACTCCTTCGACCTATCTCTACGAATTCTTAATTTTTATTCTTATTTCTATAAAATAAAAAGCTCAAAAGGAGATCCGTCTGGAAGAAACTCGTCAAAATTCAAACCTAAGGAGACCGACCATAAATCGCACTGTTTGAGCGCAGCGAGTTGCGATTTATAGGTCGACGTGGTTTAGAATTTTAGAGTTTCTGTAATCGTGATCGACTTTGAGCTTTTATTTTTGTTTGTACACACTAGGTTAAATATAGGTCAGATCCTTCGACTTCGACGGTAAACCGTCTCCGCTCAGGATGACCAATCGGGAGGATTGATGCTCGGCTGGTTTTAATTACTTTCTATGTTTAAAATAGCCTCTCGGCTGTGGAAGCAAAATGCTTCCGCTACAAGAATAAAATAGTAGGAATGATAGTTGTACGGCTTTTGCCTGATTAAATATAATTTAGTACCAAAGTTTATGGAAGCAGATTGCTTCCGCTACAAAAATAAATCATTTCACCTGGTTTTTTTCAATAACAAAAAAGGCAGAGCATAAATACTCCACCTTTTATTTTACTTATTAAACTTTCCTTTATAGTCCTTGGTTCCGCCGATATTTGTAAGATTTGTATATCCCATCTTCGCCATCTTTTCTAGTGCCATTCTGCTTCTTACTCCGCCGAGGCAGTATGCAAAGACTGGTGTGTCCTTATCCTTTATGACATCCACCACTCTTTCGATTTCATCTAGTGGAACATTTATTGCATCCATTATATATCCTGTTTTATATTCTTCTGTTCTTCTCACATCGAGCAAAACTGCATTTTCTGTTTCTTCGTACTTTTTAATTTCTTTGTTTATGTCCAATTTCTTTCTAAAAAACCAACACATCAGTGGGTTTTGCCTCCTGTTATCTTTAAATCTTCTCTATTTTCTACTATCGCTTCAATTCCTAGGCTCAATGCCTTCACAATATTTTCGATACTCATGGACGCCACTTCTTCTTTAGTTGCAACTTGTTCTGGCAAATATGGTATGTGAACAAATCCTGTCTTCATGTGAGGATAGTCTCTACCTGCAAGGTTTGCCACAAAGTACGCCACGTGGTTACATACAAATGTTCCTGCGGTGTTTGAAACTGATGCTGGAATTCCAGCTTCTCTTATCTTAGAAACCATCGCTTTTATTGGCAAGGTCAACAGATACGCATCTGGACCTTCGCAGATTTTTTCATCTATAGGTGAGTTGCCATCGTTGTCGTCTATTCCAAAGTCGTCGATATTTATCGCTACTCTCTCAACGGTTATCCCTGCTCTACCTCCTGCTTGTCCTACTGACACCACTACATCTGGTCTATGCTTATCTATATTTTCTTTTAAAATTTCATCGCATCTTGAGATTGAGGTTGGTATCTCAAGTTTTATTATCTCTGCTCCCAAGATTTCATCTTCAAGTCTTTTTACTGCTTCTATAGCAGGATTTATTTTTTCTCCTCCAAATGGATCGAAGCCTGTCACTAATATTTTCATTGGTCCTCCTTTTGTCCTAATTCCATTTAAAAAATCCCATCTCTCGATAGGATTAATCCCTTTCTCTGTATAGACTCGGGTAGATTTTTTTGCCTGTGAACTCTTCAAATACTTCTGCAAATTTAAGCCTGTTTTCTGTGACGCAACAGCTTACTTTGCCTCCAAATTTGATTATCCACTCATTTTCTTTTATCACTTCTACTAATTTTTCATAAAAATAATCATTTAAGTAGTATATTTCTCTATCGCCTTTTAACTCTTCAAAATATTTTCTAAATAGGCATAGGGTGGTGTTATTTAAGAATACTTTTTCTTTAGAGTCTTTTAAATATTCTTTAACTAGCTCTTTTAAAATATATTCGTTTCTATTCATCCCTTGATTTACAAGTAATTGGGAATCTATATAATCTGTAAACCCATAATAATTTTTAGAATCCCCAAATACAGTCATATCTTTAAATCCATCTAGATCTAAATTTATTACTCTATTTTCAGATTTTGGATATACTACAATCTTTCCAAGATTTGGATATGCGATTATCTTCGGATCCATCTTTGTTAGTTCTTCTTGTCTTACTTCTATGATTTCATCTAAGCTCTGCCTCATAGCCAATGGATATGCCAAATCGTCGCAAAAATATATGAATTTTTCTTTTTTAAACTCCTCCCCAAGTCTATCGATTGTTTCTATAGAGCCATAGGAGTCGTCGTAAATTATTATTTCATTCATAATTACCACCTAGGTAGACATTTTTATATCTATCTTTAAAATATTTGTACGCATCCATAAGTAGATCTCTGTCATAGAATATTCCGAAAATAGTCGGTCCAGACCCACTCATGGCGGATGCTCCGCCAAACTTAACCATTCTATCCTTAATTATATCAAGTTCTCTGTGCTTTTTAAATACATAGTCTTCCATGTTATTTTTAAGGCAATGATTTAGTTCCGATATATTTTTATTTTGTAGAGCTTCTAATATCTTGTCAAAGTCAACCCTACTCTCAGTCAAATTTAAATTCTCATAGACTTCCTTGGTGGAGACTTCATATCCTGGATTTATAAGAAGTACATATGGGCCCATATAATCTACAGGAGTTAAGATTTCTCCTATGCCTTCTGCTAAACATTTACCACCAGTCAAACAGTATGGAAAATCCGCTCCAATTTTCTTTGAAAAAGATATGAGTTCCTCAAGCTTCATATTGTATCCGTAGGCTTTATTTAGATATTTTATGGTTTCTGCTCCGTTAAATGTGCCTCCCGCTATGCCCGCTCCCATTGGTAGAAGTTTATTAAGTCTAACTTTTAAATTTAAATCTTCTCCCACATAGTCGCAAAATCCTCTGTAAGCTTTGTATATTAAATTGTCCTCTTTTTTTATATTTAGATCGGATATAATTTCAAATCCTTGTGCATCGGTAGAAAATTCCATTTCGTCAAACAGATTCAGTTCCTGCATGATGGTCTTTATATTGTGGTAGCCGTCATCTCTCTTTGAAATTACATCTAGACCTATATTAATCTTTGATTTTGATTTTACTTTTGTGATTTCCATTATTAATTCCAAATTTTCAATAAAAAAAAGAAGGCTAAGCCTTCTTATATAATCTGAACATCTTCAAATTCTATTTCATCTTCAATAACAGTTACTGCTACTGTGGATGTTAGAACGTCTGAATAAGTATATGAAGAAGTGGTCATTTCATCTCCATTTTCAACTTCGACTACAAATAAGCTGGGATAAACAGCCTTTATTTCTCCAAAGCGAGTTACAAATCTCTTCCTGCCCTTATTGGCTCTTAGAATAACTCTTTTACCTATATACTGCTCCAACTCTCTTTTGATCATTTCCATCTGATTCATTGGCGTCCCCCTTAATTTTTCGAAGTTATAGTATCATTTCATTAAGTATTATACTATATTTATAGTTATTTGTCAATTTTCCCATTTTCCCAAGGTTTCATCACCTTTTAAATAAAATATTTTTATGAATTTCTGGTTGTGGTATAATATTTTTTAGAAATAATTTTATTGGAGGTAGGAATGTTAAATAAAATTACATTAAACACAGAAGTCATAGAAATGATGCTTTTCTATTGGGAATCTGTGGTAGCTAGAGATAAAGTTGCTGAAGTCTACATGATTGAACTTGCAAACCGTCCAGAGATGAAACCTCTTTACGGCGATGATTTCGAAGTAGATTCTGTAAGAAGAGTGCTTTCTGCAATCGTAAATAGAGAGATCTTAAACGGTGCAACTAAGAAAGAACTTAGATTCTGGAACTACAATATGTGGATGACCGAAGATCTTGAATTCATGAGAAGCATGGTTAACCCTGTAAAGACTATGAATCTTGAAAATATTAGAAAAAAATATGAAAATACCAATAAGTATGACAACATCGAAGTGAGATTTGTCCCAGGACATTTCGATATCTACTACATCGAAGACAATGTACTAACTATCAACTTCTTCTGTCTAGCTACAGATTTTGCAGGTGGATTTAATATCGATGGTGTTCCTTATATGGAATTTATCGAACAAAAAATCGGTGAAATGGTTAAATAAGAAAAATGGTAAAAATTTAGAGGCGAAAGTGACCTGAACCCGTAAACACGGAACAAATTTAATAATATTTTAAGCGGAATGTAACCTAAACAAGACAGGAGACATTCCGTTTAATTTTGTCTTAAT
>QWCH01001200.1_pt1 | contig 41638 bp, 37 predicted proteins | sample 1972671 | NCBI WGS metagenome assembly QWCH01 (sample SAMN09866713, study PRJNA288562) | Human gut metagenome isolate term3_stool, whole genome shotgun sequencing... | isolation source: gut | host: Homo sapiens | place: USA: California
ACGTTCCTCGTTCAGACGGTTGAACACGGCAAAGGGCATCAATATCTCACCCCGTATCTCAAATTCCGCGGGATACCCTTCTCCCTGCATTTTCAAGGGCACTGTCCGGATTGTCCGCACGTTTGCCGTCACGTCATCCCCTTTCACCCCGTCCCCCCGGGTAGAGGCGACCTGCAAATGCCCTTCCTCGTAACGCAAACTGATTGACGTCCCGTCATATTTTAATTCACAAACGTATTCCACCTCATCCCCGCCGATACCTTTACGCACGCGCTCGTCAAAATCCCGTATTTCCTGTTCGCTGTACGTATTTGACAATGACATCATTCCATACTTGTGCGCCACTTGCACAAACTCGTTATTCGTATCGTTACCCACTCGCTGAGTAGGCGAATTGGGATCGTACATCTCGGGATGCTTCGCCTCCAAATCCTCCAACTCGCGCATCAACTTGTCAAACTCAAAATCCGATATCACCGGAGCATTCTTCATGTAATACAAATAATTGTAACGCTCCAATTCCTTTCTCAATTCCAGTATTCTCTCTTTTTCCATCATTTTCCAGTTTTTGCCTGCGGCAAGTTACAAGTTGCAAGTTACATTTGCCTACGGCAAGTTGCAGGTTATCATATCGTATCCGGATAAATCCCAGCCATCAATCGTAAATCTAAAATCATAAATCTAAAATCGAACAGCCGTCTCGCAAAGATAATCGTTCTTCGTGGAGTATCATATCAAAAAAAAATATATTTTAGCAGACTATTTACAAGTAAACAAACTACAAGCATACACTTATGAAATATTACTATACACTGAAAAATGCCAGAATCCTCTTCATCAGCATACTATTCACGCTTCTGTTTATTATTCCGGCAAAAGCCCAATTTGTAGACCTCGGGCAAGACCCTTGCAGCACCCGCTGGCGACAAATCAAGACAGACAATTTCCAAATTATCTACCCCGACTTCTTCGAACAGAACGCCCAATACCTCGCCAACATTTACGCGAAACTCTACGCCCATGCCAACACGCTAGGCATCAAAGCAAAAAAAATGTCCATGATCGTCCGGGCAAACGGAGGTATATCCAACGGAAACGCCGGTTGGGCACCTAAAAAAAGTGAACTCTACACGGCTCCCCCGCAAGACGTCAGCGATGATTGGCTGGAACACCTGTGCATACACGAATTTCGCCACGTCGTGCAATACGACAAGGTGAACCAAGGATTCACGAAAGCATTATATTACATTTTCGGGGAACAAATCACCATGGCCGTCATCGGGGTATACGTACCCATGTGGTTTCTGGAAGGGGATGCCACGGTCTTCGAGACCTCCGTCGGTCATAGCGGACGAGGACGCTCCCCCGAATTTCTGAACGAAATGAAAGCCCAAATCACGGAAAAAGGCATCTACACCTATTACAAAGCCGTGCTGGGCTCGTACAAGGATTTCGTCCCGAACCGCTACACACTCGGCTACTACATGGTCGGCAACAGCCGCGTCCACTACGGTCCCGGCATCTGGCAGGACGCGTTGACACGTGTCGGCAAACGCCCGTACGGCATCACGCCTTTTGCCCGTAGCCTGAAACTCACGCTAAACGAAAAGCGGGATTCCTTGTGGAACACCCGACACTTCCAGTCCCTTTTCATCCACCCGGACAGCGTGAAAAAGGCAAACACCTATTGCGATGCCAAACGTACCCTATACCGGGACAACTTCAGCGAACTGCAACAAATCTGGAAACGGGAAGCCGATCAAGTGAACCACTTGTTCGACACCATTCCCACCCGCGATGAACTATACGCGAACTACCACTACCCCGTGCCAACCCCCACGGGCGAAGTCATTGCCTACAAAGAAGGATTGGCACAGGAAGGCGCCCTCGTGTTTCTTAAACCCGCGGGCGACGAGATAATTACCCGCACGGGTACTTTATACGATTACAAATTCGCGTACAACAATCACACACTCGTGTGGTCTGAATACAAGGCGCACCCCCGCTGGCAACAAGGTGGAAAAATGGTACTCGCCACGTATGACCTGCTACGCGACAAATACCGCCGCCATCCGGCTCGCCAGAACCGTTACGCCCCGTTTACCGTGGACGACAACTGGGGATTCGTCGAGGTCGATAAAGAAAATCAAGCCTCTCTCGTGATCATGGATGCCCGCTTGAAAAAAGAACTTTTCCGCTTGAAAGGAAACGGCACGGAATTATTCGTGCATCCCTCCCACGACGGTCAAGGCAATATCATCACCATCGTTGTCGACACGCACGGCAAACACATCGAATCCGTGAATATACGCACCGGAAAACGCACACCATTGACGGCAAACACACCCTACGAGATTGACAACCCCGTCGCCGCGGGCAACCGGATCATCTACCGGGGAGCCTTCGACACGAACAACTCGTTCTACTGTCAAGATCACCCGAACGATTTCGGTCACAACGCCTTGAACGCCAAATTCGGATTGCGCTATCCCCAACTGTCCCCCGGCAAAGACTCTCTTTATTTCTCGTTCTACACAGCGGACGGTTACAAACCGGCGAAAATAGCCGTCAACCGACTCGAAAACAACCCGATAGAAAAAGAAAAATTCCCTATCGCGAACACCGTGACACAACAGGAGGACTGGCAATTCGCGTTAAATACCGACTCCACCTATGTCAGTCGGAAATACAACAAAACCCTCCACCTGTTCAACTTCCATAGCTGGGGTCCCATATTTCCGGATGTAGACGACACGGATGTTGATTTCGGTATTGCCGCCAGCTCACAGAACAAACTCAGCACGCTATTCCTCACTGCCGGATACGTGCGGGGCAAGGGATACAAACACGGTAATTGGCAAGTGAAAGCATCTTACAAAGGATTCTGGCCAATACTGGACTTGGAATTCAAAAGCGGACGCAACGACGACTTGTCCCAATCCTACGTGATAAATGACCAACAAACACAACAGAAAGACACGGTACGCGTGATTTACAAATCACAATACACCAAAGGAACCGCAACCCTGCAATTCCCTTTCAACCTGTCCAGAAAAAACTACTACCGCAACATCATACCTTACGTGAGATACGAATTACAAACCATCCATGACTATCACAACAAAAACGCCTATCTCCTGTCAAACCGCCGTTGGCAATCCATCCCGACCAACCACCCCTACGTCGGTATTATCGGGAAGCCGGACAATATCACGCTTCAAATCATGCGCTACGGGCTTATCCTAAGCAACCAAACCCGCATGAGCGAACGGGACATCAACCCTCGCTGGGGACAACGTTTAACCTTCGGGTACCAGCATACTCCTTTCGAGAATCTGGATTACGGCAATTCGACATGGGTAGAGGGGCGTTTCTATTTCCCCGGCTTCGCTCCCCACCATTCTTTTTCCCTCTATTTGGGACATCAGGACAAATCCCTGAAAGACCGGAGTTATTACAGCAATCAAATCCAGTCGCCCCGCGGGATCTCCCTGTACGGGTATGACCTCTCCACCCTGCACACCACGTACAGGATGCCGATTTGCTACCCGGACGCCCACGTGGGTCCCATCCTGTACATGAAACGAATCACGGCAGCCGCGTTTTTTGATGTCGGGCACGAGAAAAACCAATATTACAAAAAGACATTCTACTCCTACGGTATAGAGGCAACGGTCGATACTCATTTCTTCCGCCTCCCGTTCCCCATGAATCTGGGGTTCCGTTTAGGATACGAAACTAAAAAACAGTCCATGTTCGCGGACATGATATTCTCCGTGAGCTTCACTATCTAAACGACACGTCCCCCCGACCGAGAGTAGACATGTCAAAACGCTTTTCTCCTGCCCTACTACCCCGTAACAAGGATTTTGGGCGGGTATTGGGCGGCTTGTAGGCGGCATCGCCCACTCATTGCCCACACTTAGCCCACTTATAGCCCACGTTTTAGTAAGAAATAAACATGTTTAACATTCAGACACAATCACACCAAACCACCCCACGGGCGGGCATTAAAACACCGCCGCACACCCGATATGCCAGCCTTCCCCTAAATAAAGTATTGACTCAAGGTAGAATCCCCACCGTCTTCGGAAAGAATTTAGTTACCCTCCGCCTTCGGAAAACCCTTGTAATCCCTCCATCTAAAATCTAAAATTCAAAATTTAAAATCTAATTCAGGCAATCTTGTTGAAAATCCGGATTACTTTATCTAACTTAGGAGCAACCAAAAAACACAATTATGACTCTAAAAGAAGTTGCCGTATTACTTAACGCCCGGATAATCCACGAAAACGGTCATCTCGACAAGGTTATCCGCCACGCCTTCGCTGCCGACCTGATGAGCGACGTACTTCGTTTGGATACCAGCGAAATGCTGCTTATCACGGGACTTGCCAACCTGCAAGTCATCCGGACGGCGGAAATGTCAGATATCTGCTTTGTTCTGTTCGTTCGGGGAAAACAAGCCTCCCCCGACATGATAGACTTGGCAAAAGAATGTAACATTGCCATATTACAATGTAAACAAAGCATGTTCAAGGTATGCGGCGAATTGTACAAGGCCGGGCTGGAACCCATTTATTAAAACAACAAACATGGAATTTAGCTACAACATCGAAGGAGGAAACTTTTCCCGAGCCGGATCTGCTTCCAGCGAAGTAAAAAAAATACTCAAACAACTGAATGTCAACCCATCGGTACTAAAACGTATCGTTGTGGCACTCTACGAGGCTGAAGTGAACGTCGTCGCCCACGCTTACGAGGGCACGATGCAGGTAACCATCGCCCCAACCGTGATCACCGTCGTTATCAACGACCGGGGACCCGGCATACCGGACATCGAATTAGCCATGCAGGAAGGTTATTCCACGGCTTCCCCGGAAGTCCGGGAAATGGGTTTCGGCGCAGGGATGGGACTCCCGAACATACAAAAGAATTGCGACCGGTTAAGCATAGAATCAAAAGTAAACGAGGGAACGAAAGTGACCATGACAACGTATTTCAATTGAAAATGAAAAATTGAAAATTGAAAATGAAAAAACTCCTCCGTCAGTTTCGCTGACACCTCCTCTATAAACAGAGGAGGAGCTGGTGAATCTTGCCAAAGACGGTAATAGAAATTAAGAATGTAGAATGAAGCGTTGGTAGGTGGGGAGAAATCAATCTAAAATCTAAAATCGTTAAATCTAAAATTAAAAAGATGGAACCGTTTTACCACGCCTTGAAAGTAGCCCCGACCGCCTGTATCGGATGCACGCATTGCATGAGTCTATGCCCGACTCAAGCGATACGCATTCAAGACGGTTTGGCCACGATAAACAAAAACGCCTGTGTTGACTGCGGCATGTGCCTCAAGTCCTGCCCCAGACACGCGATATACGTGGAGCAAGACGATTTCAACCAAATATTCAACTTCAAACACAGGATTATTCTCCTGCCCACCGTGCTTTTCGGGCAATTCTCCGAAGAGATCACCGAGCAACAAATCTTCGCGGAACTCCACTCGATGGGATTCACGCAAGTCATTGAAGTGGCTCAAGCGTCGGGAATCCTAACAAAAGCGATGCGCAACTACATGCAGAAAAACTCGCACGACAGACCGTTTATCTCGGCATTCTGCCCCGCGGTCGTGCGCTTGATACAAGTACGTTTCCCCTCGCTGATAGACCATATCATCCCGCTCAAACAAGCCATGGATCTGGGAGCCATTTTTGTACGGAAAAAATACATCGACCAAGGTATTTCACCCGAAGACGTGGGTATCTTTTACGTGACTCCCTGCGCGGCAAAAATTGCCGCCGTGAAAAGTCCCGTGGGAGATGACGAATCGAATATCGACGGGGTTATCAATCTCGATTTCATATACAACAAAATACAAATGGGACTTACGCAACACCGGGACCAACCCGTCAATCCCGTTTCGGAACAAACTTACTTGTCCCCGGAGTCCATCGCATGGGCATTAACCGAAGGGGAAGCATCCAAATTTGAAGGACGCTGCCTCGCTATCGACGAGATTCACAACGTGATAGACATCCTTGAGAAACTGGAAAACGATGAATTGACCGATATCGACTTTCTGGAATTGAGGGCGTGCGACCACTCCTGCGCGGGAGGTGCTCTGGCGGTCAACAATCGCTTCCTGACCATCGAGCGTCTGCGCAAGCGCATGGAAACCAGCGAAAAGGTCAATCGCACCACTTCCGACGATATCCAACAATACGAGTCATACCTCTTCAAGGAGGGACAACTAAGCGGAGAAATCCCGCCGCGCTCTATCGAGCAACTGGACGAAAACATGCTCGTTGCCATGGAAAAAATGCAAAAACTCAATCGCATCATGGGAGTCCTGCCCCAGATAGATTGCGGTGCTTGCGGCGCCCCGTCGTGCCAAACCCTTGCCCGCGATGTCGTGCAATGCAAGGCAAAACTCAACCAATGCGTCTTCATGCAAAAGATACTTTGCGCGGAAGACCTCATGACGCCCGACGAATCTCTCGAACTATCCGAGAAAACGTGGGGCATCAAACGATTTGAAAAATAAAAGAAACATACATAAACCCAAACAAACAATAGCATTATGACAGTACAAGACATTATCTCGCGTTTAAATCTTACCGTTTGCTCGGGCAAAGAAGGATTGCAAAGAGAAATCAAAGGAGGTTACACGTCCGACCTGCTAAGCGACGTCATGGGACACGCGCAAGAAGGTGACGTGTGGATCACACTCCAAACACACAAGAACGTGATGGCTATCGCCTCGTTGAAAGAGATTGCCGCAATCATTCTCGTGAAAGGCCATGTGCCCGAAGAGGACACCCTCGCCGAAAGCGAGAACGAGAACATCCCGATTCTCTCCACCCCGTTACAGGCGTTCGAGATCACGGGACAACTTTATAAATTATTACACCCGTAATACCGCCCGTCATGGAAATCCGTGCCGACTTGCATATTCACACCATACTTTCACCTTGCGGGGATCTGGAAATGAGTCCCGCGAATATCATCGGCATAGCTTTAAGGAAAGGCATTTCACTCATCGGGATATCCGACCACAACTCCACCCGACAAGCCCCGCTCATTCAAGAATTGGGAGAAAAACAGGGGCTTCGGGTGCTTTGCGGCACGGAAATCAACTCCATCGAAGAGGTACACGCCCTCGCCTACTTCCCGACTCTGGAAAGACTCGCGGAATTTCAAACTTATCTGGATCATCACCTGCCGGACATAAAGAACAATCCCGACAAATTCGGCTATCAAGTAGTAGTCGATGCCGAGGAACAAATCACCTACGAGGAAGAACGTCTACTGATTTCAGCGCTGGATGTAGACCTCAACACCATAGAACGGGTAGTCCACTCCTTGGACGGCATCTTCATCCCGGCACACATCGACAAATCGCGTTTCAGCATCCTCTCGCAACTGGGATTTGTCCCCAAAGACCTGCGCTACGAGGCTCTGGAACTTAGCTTTCGCATCACACCGGAAGAATTTATCCGGCAAAATGCCTATTTGTCCGGCAACCCGTTTATTCGCTCTTCCGACGCCCATTACGTGGACGACATCGGGAAAGTAACCACCACGCTTTCGCTACCCGATCTATCATTCGATTCCATCCGGAATGCCATACTGAATTTAAAATACAACATCAAGTAAAAAACGGGTGTACACGCTCCTCTAATAAGAATTTATCGCTATCTTCGCTCGTCAAATCAAGAAATATGAGCAAAAAACTCCAAATACATAATAGTACTGCCGAATTTCTTATCTTTCAATTAGAAAGCAAGGAAGAAGGAATCGAAGTATTATATCAAGATGAAACTCTTTGGCTCACGCAGGATGCTATAGCACTCCTATTTGATAAAGGTCGTTCAACAATAGCCGAGCACCTGCAAAATATTTTTCAAAGTCAAGAATTGCAAGAAGACTCAGTTTGTCGGAAATTCCGACGAACTGCCACAGATGGCAAAGACTATGCTACCAAGTATTACAATTTGGACGCGGTAATATCAATCGGCTATCGCACAAACTCGGTACGAGCCACTCAATTCCGTCAGTGGTGTACATATGTACTTCGTCAATTTGCCATTCGAGGCTACGTGATTGACAAAAAGCGGATGGAGAACGGTACATTCATCAACGAGGACTATTTCGAGCATTTGCTTGCCGAAATTAGGGAAATTCGATTAAGCGAACGCCGTTTCTATCAAAAACTGACTGATATATACGCTACAAGCATTGATTACAACCGAGATGCACCGACAACACGAATGTTCTTTAAAAAAGTGCAGAACAAGATGCACTACGCTATTCATGGACATACTGCTGCAGAACTAATAGTTGAGCGAGCCAATGCAGAAAAAGAGCACATGGGACTTACCACATGGGAAAAGGCGCCTGACGGTAAGATTGTAAGAACGGATGTGGCTATTGCCAAGAACTACCTTAAAGCGGATGAATTAGAGTCGATGGGACGCATCGTCAACGCTTTCCTTGATTTGGCTGAAGATAGAGCAAAACGGCATATTCCCATGACTATGGAGGATTGGTCTACTAGAATAGATAAATTTTTGGATAGTGATGACCGCCCGATATTGACTGATACAGGAAAAATATCGGCAGAACAAGCCAAACTATACGCGGAAAGTGAGTTTGAAAAATACCGTATCATTCAAGACCGATTATTTCAATCCGATTTTGATAAATACAATACAGATAATCTGTTTGATTTTAATTGTGAAGAAAAATAATAATGAGGAGATAATTAAAGTTTGAAGAATTACTTCACCTTTATAGGTTAAATAAAGACAATTTTGAAATACCGAGATTATGTTCGTAGAATCCATGACCGCTGAAGAAATCATCAAGGAAACCAGACGGGACCTTGCGCTCCTTGAAAACTACAAGGAAAAAATATACCAACTCCACCGCCGGGATTTCCTTTTGGCTAAAAAATATCCCGTGACATTCCAGCATGAATGGGTATCGCCCGCCACACGCAACAAATGGCGCGTCACGATCACTTGTCACAGCAAAAAGACACGGGAAGCCCCCGAAATATACCACTACTCCCCTTACGTGACATCCCGGGGAGTCGGCGTCATTTTTCCTTTTTACGATCTGGATACCGAAGACTGGGCATTCAGCAGATTCACCGGACACTTTTTCAGCCGCTACCGCAACCGTTATTTGATACCCAACAATCTATGCACGCCCGGTATGGATGTCATTGATTATTTCATCAAAGATAACATATCCTTTTCTTTATCTGAAAAAAAGAAAGAAGACAATAGCTTCACTTGTTGCCTGAAAGACGGTATCGCTCTTGGTATTTTTGACTCGATTCTCACGGTTTTCCGCACGTTCGTATCACACGATATGCTCTTTAGAATACAGAAACGCTCCCTGCAATCCAGTATCGAGTATCAAAAAACACTGGACGATTTCCTCACGAACAAACTTCCCAATTCCTACAAGCAATACTGCCTGCAAGGACGAGTAGGACGGGTTGCAGGTCCCGAACCCATACCCCATCTATCCTTGGACGACGTGAAAGACCTCCTGAAAGATAAACCCAAAATACCGTTGTTCTCTCCACTCACGGGAAAAATCGAGTTCGAGGACTAAGGAAAGGGGTTATAAAGTCCGCGGATATCACGGTGCTTCATTCACGGCAGCAAAGCTGCCAAAGAAACAGTACACGTGCAGGTTTTCCCGTGTTCTTTTCCCCGTGCATCCCTAGGGATATTCTAAGGTATCTTAGATTGCAATTAATTGATTATTCTATTGTTATCATATATTAATAGAATAATATGATAACAATAGAATGACAAGGAGTGTAACCACTGGGAATCAATAGGATATACATGGGGAAAACTTTATTGTACGCGAACTTTTTTATAGTCGCCTTCGGCGAGTTGCAGGTTACAGGTTGCATTTGCCTTCTGCAAGTTACAGGTTGCTTTTCTTGCGTTGTAGACTGTATTCAATATTCACAATCCGCTTAAGCGTAACACCCTCTCAATATGAACTTAAACCCCTCAAAAAACATCTCAAAAAACGAACGTTTAATACGTCGTTTTTTATTCCCGAAGTCGAAGAGCGGACTATATAGCTATGTATATTGATATTTAATTTCTTAAAATCAAACCTGCTTTCTTTACATATTGGATTTATTGCCTATATTTGTACTCTAATTAAACGTTCATTTTTTGAATGTTCAAAACAAACCGAATGAACAGTAATAACGATAGAGTTGAAACATCAAAAAGCAAAACAATACTCGTTGCCGAGGACAACGAGAGTAATTTTCTTTTGGTCTTCACGGTGCTAAAAAAAGACTACTCTATCATCCGGGCACATAACGGCGTGGAAGCCATTGACAAATTCAAATCAGAATGCCCGGATATTATTCTGATGGATATCAAAATGCCCGAAATGGACGGACTGACCGCCACCAGAAAAATCCGGGAATACGACACCCGAATCCCGATCATTGCCCTTAGCGCCTTCGCTTTTGAAACCGACAAACAAGAAGCCATATCAGCCGGATGTAATGATTATATCACGAAACCCGTGGACTTCAATTTACTGAGAGCAACACTTAAACGACACCAGACGGAATAATTATACCCCGCCATTCATATCATTGTTTTCCAACGCAAAGCTAAAAACATTCAGGGCACAACAATTAAGGAATAAATTCTTCATTAGAAGCAATCTATATTATTACAAGTTAAGGATAAAATGCTTGTTTCTATTAATAATTTAATTATATTTGAAGCGATTTTTCTTGCGATTGAAACTAAACGAGAGAAAAAAAGAAAAATTTATAAGAGCGTGCGAATCTTATTCAAGAAAAAAAGTGTAAATTAACAGGTGTGGAATGCAAACGTTATCGGACCATATCCTAGATATCGCCCAGAATTCAATACGAGCCAATGCCTCTCGTGTCGAAATCAGCTTGCAAGAGAAACCAAGTACGGATTCTCTTGTATTCACCATTCATGATAACGGACGCGGGATGGACGAAACCACGCTGGCAAAAGTAACCGACCCTTTTTTCACGAGCAGAACGGTACGCAAAGTGGGACTCGGCATACCCTTGTTGAAACAAAATGCCGAAGCAACGGGAGGGACACTGAAAATAGAATCAAAAGAAGGAGTGGGCACGACACTGGAAGCCAGTTTCTCTCTCTCGCACTGGGATCGTCCGCCAATGGGCGACGTGGCAGGTTCTATCGTGATACTTGTCTCGGCAAACCCCGACATTGAATTTATCTACCGTCACATCACGGAGAAAGGAGATTACACTTTTGACACGGAAGAAGTAAAAGAAATCATGGAAGGAGTACCCATTAACGATCCTGAAATCGTTATGGCTCTGCGCCAGATGATACGGGAAAATATAAAAGAAATAACACAAACAACATAAGACAAAATAACCTTAATCATTTAATAATGGAAAAAATTAAATCACTTGCAGACCTCAAACGTATTAAGGAAAACGTGCAGACGAAGATCGACCTTCGAGAGAAGAGCGAACAGGTAGAGAACTTGGTTCAGATAAAAGTAGCCATGGCAACTTGCGGTATCGCCGCGGGTAGTAAGGAAACCATGAATTATTTCATCGAGAACCTCGAGAAGAACGGGATCACTGCCGTTGTCACCCAAACGGGATGCATGGGATACTGCTATGCGGAACCGACAGTTGAGATTACCAAGCCGGGAAAAGACCCGATCGTTTTCGGTCACGTTACCACGGAAAGAGCGGAAGAAATCATTCAAAAGTATTTAAAGAATGACGAGCTGGTGGCTGACATCATTCCGGTTAATTTTGATACAATCAGAGACAGATAAAACAACTAATCAAAAACCCGAATATCTATGAGTTATAAAATGCATGTCCTCGTTTGTGGTGGAACGGGATGTAGAGCATCTGCCAGCCAACAGATCATTACCCGGCTGGAAGAAAGTTTAAGAGAGAAAAACTTGGACGACGAAGTTCAAGTGATCGCTACCGGTTGTTTCGGTTTCTGCGAGAAAGGACCGATCGTGAAAATCATGCCGGACAACACTTTCTACGTTCAAGTGAAACCGGAGGACGCAGAGGAGATCGTGAACGAACACGTGATCAAAGGAAGAAAAGTAGAGAGATTATTATACAAGGATCCGGAAAAGAAAGAAGCCGTGAGCGACTCCAAGCACATGGGATTCTACAAAAAACAACTCCGGATTGCTTTACGCAACTGCGGATTCATCAATCCCGAAAACATCGAGGAATACATCGCGCGTGACGGGTACTCCGCCCTCGCAAAATGTATCACCGAACTGAAACCGGAAGAGGTAATCCAAGAAATCAAACTGTCCGGCTTGCGCGGTCGCGGCGGCGGCGGTTTCCCGACTGGATTGAAATGGGAATTTGCCAGCAAATACCCGGCTGACCAAAAATACGTGGTTTGTAACGCCGACGAGGGTGACCCGGGTGCTTTCATGGACCGTTCCATCATGGAAGGTGACCCCCACTCCGTTATCGAGGCAATGGCTATCTGCGGGTACAGTATCGGGGCTACCAAAGGTTTGGTATACATCCGCGCCGAATACCCGCTTGCTATCCAACGTTTGAAAATCGCTATCCAGCAAGCTAAAGAATACGGGCTGTTAGGAGAAAGTATCTTCGGTACCGATTTCTCCTTCGAAATAGAATTACGCTACGGCGCGGGAGCATTCGTGTGCGGGGAGGAAACCGCATTAATCCACTCTATGGAAGGACACCGCGGGGAACCGACCATGAAACCGCCCTTCCCGGCTGAATCCGGTTATTTGAATCGCCCGACCAACGTGAACAACGTGGAGACTTTGGCGAACATCCCGGCTATCATCATGAAGGGAGCCAACTGGTTCAACAAAATCGGAACGGAGCGTTCCAAGGGTACGAAAGTATTCGCCCTCGCCGGAAAAATCAACAACGTGGGACTTATCGAAGTACCCATGGGAACCACTTTACGCGAAGTGATCTACGAGATCGGCGGCGGTATAAAGAACGGCAAGAAATTCAAAGCCGTACAAACAGGGGGTCCTTCCGGCGGTTGCTTGACCGAGAAACACCTCGACGTGCCGATTGATTTCGACAACTTGCTGGCTTCCGGCTCCATGATGGGATCAGGTGGTATGATCGTCATGGACGAAGACGACTGTATGGTATCCGTGTCCAAATTTTACCTTGAATTCACGGTAGAGGAATCCTGCGGGAAATGTACGCCCTGCCGTGTAGGAAACAAACGCCTTCACGAGATACTGGATAAAATAACCCAAGGCAAAGGCACGATGGAAGATATCGACACGCTGAAAAACCTCAGCCGCGTGATCAAGGATACAGCCCTTTGCGGGTTGGGACAAACATCCCCGAACCCGGTACTGTCTACCCTTGATAATTTCTACGACGAATATCTGGCACACATCAAAGACAAGAAATGCCCGGCAGGACAATGTAAGGCATTGTTGATGTACCATATCGATCCGGAACTGTGTATCGGTTGCGGGTTGTGCGCGCGCAATTGTCCCGTTGACGCTATCGTGGGAGAACGGAAAGAAGTGCATTTCATCAACACGGCAAAATGTATCAAGTGTGGTGCTTGTATGGAGAAATGCAAGTTCAAAGCAGTTAGCACAAGATAATTGAAAATTGAGAATTAAAAATTGAAAATTGCTTAGGCAACCTGCTAAGCTAAGGAGATTTTAAAGATGGAAAATAATATAACACTAAAAATAGATAACCGAGAAATCAGCGTTCCCAAGGGAACCACGATTCTTGAGGCAGCCCGGGAACTGGGTATCGACATCCCCACCCTTTGCTACATGAACCTGAAAGATTTGTGCATCAAGAACGCCCCGGCATCTTGCCGTATCTGCGTGGTCGAGGTGGAAGGCAGAAAAAATCTTGCCCCCTCTTGCGCCACCCGGTGCGAGAACAATATGGTGGTACGTACCAACACCATGCGCGTGTTGAACGCCCGTAGAACCGTACTCGAACTGATGCTGTCGGATCACCCGTCAGACTGTTTGGTCTGCGCCAAATCAGGCAATTGCGAATTACAGGACACGGCCATCAAATTAGGTATCCGTGAAATTCCGTTCGCCGGCGAGAAATCAGAATTCAAAGTGGATTTGTCACCCTCCATCCGCCGGGATGCGACCAAATGTATCTACTGCCGCCGTTGCGAAATGATGTGCAACGACGTGCAGACAGTCGGTGCGTTAGGCGCCGTGAACCGCGGGTTCGCCTCCGTGGTAATGCCCGCGTTCGATGACGCATTGATAGACTCGGAATGTACATTCTGCGGCCAGTGCGTTGCCGTGTGCCCGGTAGGTGCCTTGACCGAATTGTCACACACCAATCGCCTGATCAACGATTTGGCTAACCCGGACAAAACCGTAATCGTGCAAACGGCTCCCGCCGTTCGTGCCGCCTTGGGTGAAGAGTTCGGTTTGGCAGCCGGAACATCCGTTACCGGAAAAATGGTTGCCGCTTTACGCAAACTGGGTTTTGCCAAAGTATTCGACACCGACTTCGCTGCCGACTTGACCATCATGGAAGAAGGAACCGAATTGTTGGGACGTCTGAACGCATTCCTGAATGGCGACAAAGAAGTGAAATTACCGATAATCACGTCATGCTGCCCGGGTTGGGTGAACTTCTTCGAGAAACAATTCCCCGATTTGCTGGACAGACCGTCAAGCGCACGTTCCCCGCAACAAATGTTCGGGGCGATAGCCAAAACTTACTGGGCTGAAAAAATGGGTATCAAACGCGAGAACTTGATCGTGGTATCCGTGATGCCTTGCCTCGCGAAGAAATTCGAGAGCGAGCGTGACGAGTTCAAGACAGACGGTGACCCGGATGTAAATTACTCCATCTCCACGCGCGAATTGGCAGCCTTAATCAAAGAAACGAACATCAACTTCATGCAACTGGAAGACGAAGACTTCGATGCGCCGTTAGGTGAATCCACGGGAGCCGCTGTTATCTTCGGCGCCTCGGGTGGCGTGATGGAAGCCGCCTTGCGTACCGCTTACGAAATCCAAACGGGTAAAACATTGGAGAACGTGAACTTCGAAGGCGTGCGGGGTATCGAGAACTTGAAGGAAGCAACCATCGACGTGGACGGATTCGAATTGAAAGTCGCCGTGGCTCACAGCTTGGGCACAGCACGCAAATTGATGAATGACCTGCGCGCAGGTAAATCACCGTACCACGCGATCGAAGTGATGGCTTGCCCCGGCGGATGTATCGGTGGTGGCGGTCAACCGTTCCATCACGGGGATTCTGCCCGTATCATGGCCCGTTCCAAAGCTCTTTACACGGAAGACTCGGAAAAAAGCTTCAGAAAGTCGCACCAGAACCCGTACATCATCTCGTTGTACGAAGAATTCTTGGGCAAACCCATGAGCGAGAGAGCACACCATTTATTGCACACGTGCTATTTCAACAGAGGAAAAGAGATTATTGAACAATAATTATTCGGAAATATCATTATGACACAAATATCATTAGTAAAGTGCAAAGTTGACCAGCTGGTAAAACTGTGTGAAGAGTTTGGAAACCAAGAGGGCGAATTGATCAACGTCTTGCACAAAGCGCAGGAACTGGTCGGTTACCTTCCCAGAGAAGTACAGGAAGTTATCGCGCGTCAACTAAATATACCCGTTTCAAAAGTGTACGGGGTCGTGACCTTCTATTCTTTCTTCACCATGACACCGAAAGGGGAACACCCGATTTCCGTGTGCATGGGAACAGCCTGCTACGTGCGGGGTGCGGAGAAAGTACTGGATGAATTCAAACGAGTTCTGAAAATCAACGTCGGGGAAACTACCGCCGACGGGAAATTCTCTCTCACCAGTTTACGCTGCGTGGGAGCTTGCGGACTTGCCCCGGTTGTATTGATCGGAGAGAAAGTGTACGGTCGGGTAACTCCCGGAGAAGTCGAGAAAATTCTAAAAGAATTTGAATAAAGTAAAGGGGCGGTCAGTATGATCGCCCCTTTATTATTTTTATATAGTTTATTAATTTTAGATTGAACTCCTCCGTCTGCTTCGCATCCACCTCCTCTATAAACAGAGGAGAAGTGAGAATACAATCCCTAACGCCGGGAAAGCAACCTGCAACTTACCGAAGGCAAATGTCACCTGCAACTCGCCGCAGGTGACTAAAACAACCTGCAACTGATTTTACCACGGGTAAAATCACTTTAACGGTAACGAGAAGCAAAAATCAGATCCCGCACCGGGTTTCGACGTAAACCAGAGTTGCCCGTTATTTTTAGCCACAAAGTCCTTGCATAACAACAAGCCTAAACCGGAACCTTCTTCGCTATTCGTTCCGAACGTGGTAAAATGAGTTGCCTCGTTCAACAATTTCGGCTGATCTTCCTCTTTTATCCCGCATCCTTTGTCTGACACGATCACTATGACCTCGTTCAGCCCGTTTCTCTCGTCCATTCTTGTCTCAACACGTGTTGTAACTGTCGTATCCTTATGACTGAACTTTATAGCATTAGAAATCAAATTACGCACGACCGATTTAATCATCTCTACATCCACCACGACCTCGACACTCTCGATTGAACGTTCTAATGCCAAAGCGATTGACTTACTTTCGGCGATCGGTTTAAACACCTCGAGCACGCCGTCAACAAGCCCCACGAGGTCGATCGGCTGAGGTACATTCGACAACTTACCCAACTGACTCTTCGTCCATTTCAAAAGATTATCCAGCAACGAGAACACTTCCTCGGAAGTCTTATTCGCCATTTCCAGCATCTCGAATACATCTTGGGGAACCGAGCCCGGTTCGATGCTCATCATGATGGTATTACACAACATCTTTATCGATGCCATAGGCGACCGCAAATCATGAGCGATAACCGAATAGAGTTTATCCCGTCCGGCAATAGTCTTTCTCAACTCTTCCGTCTGTCTCAGAATAATACGCCGAGCATCCACCAAAGAAAGCTGGTGCTCCACACGAATCAGTAATTCCTCCCTACGGAACGGTTTGGAAATAAAATCATTCGCGCCCAGTTGGAAACCCTTCACAACGCTGGCGGAATCATTCAAAGCGGTTAAAAATATAATCGGTATCTCGGCTTGTGACGGTTCCACCTTCAAGCGTCCCGCTACCTCGAACCCGTCCATGTCCGGCATCATGACATCCAATAAAACCAAATCCGGGGACTCACTCTTCACCTTCTCCAAAGCCTCCGTCCCGTTCATGGCGTAAATAATATTAAACCCCTCACGTCCAAGCAATGCTTTCAATAATAAAACATTTGACTGAACATCATCCACAACCAATATTTTATATTCAGCTGGATTTATCTTCATACACATCATATTTTAAATAACGCACGTAATTACAGCCACAAATGTACAAACTATAATTCATTTTTATGGCATCTTTCCGACGATAGTTTTTAACTTTCCACCTCTTGTTACCCGTGTCATGGCATCACATTTTCCCTCGTTCGAAATATAAAACGAATGAATATTCAAAAAAATAAGTTTTTAATACATAAAACTAGCAAAAACTGCTCTATGTCGTAGTAATGTTGTATATTTGTATTATCAAAAAGAGAGAGCGTTTGTTATGAGTAAGAGTATTTTAATTGTTGATGATAAGCCTGAAATAGCGAAAGTTATCACAATACAATTATCCAAAGACTATGATGTGCACTCGGAAAGCAATCCGATAGAAGCACTAGCATGGATGCACGCCGGGAATATTCCGGATCTGATTATTTCCGATGTCAATATGCCGGAAATGGACGGAAAGACATTCCTGAAACACCTGAAAGCCAGTTCCATGTTCAACTTTATCCCGGTCATTATCTTATCCAGTCTGGAGAGTAGTAACGATCGGATCGAGTTACTGGAAGCAGGAGCTTCTGATTTCGTGCTAAAGCCTTTTAATCCGCAGGAATTAAAAATCAGAGTCCGGAATTTATTGAGATAACAGCATGTATGCCTATTATATCGGGGAAAATCCGGATTGGATAAAAAGAATATCCGAGAATCTGGAAAATGAGATTACTGTTTTCAGTAACCCCATTAAAACGATATTGTTTATAAACAAACAAGACAGGCACGAAGATTCCCCCGTGTACATCTTCATCGAATCCCGGAACAAAGAACAAGACCTCCAATGGTTGGAAGCCACGGTAAGCAACAACGTGAAAGATGTATACATACTTCTTCTCACGGATAAAGTCGTGAAAGAATACATCCCGCAATATTTGCAGGCGGGAGCGAATGAAGTCATCGATATCAATTCTTCGGCAGAAGATATCCAAACCACGTTGGCTTTTCTCCCGAAACTTAAACTTTACCAAACGGCAAAAAAGAACAGTTGTCCCCGCAGATTCAAACTTCCTCTATGGAAACGGATTTTTGACATCACGTTCTCGACCATCGCGCTCCTGTGCCTCTCCCCGTTCCTGCTCCTAACCGCTCTCGCGATACGGTTGGAAAGTAAAGGCCCTATCGTTTACAAATCCAAAAGAGTGGGGAGTAATTACGATATATTCGACTTCTTAAAATTCCGTTCCATGTACATGGATGCGGACAAACGACTGAAAGAATTTCAAGCTTTAAATCAATACCGGGAAGAATCCGCGGAAGAACAGCCAAACACTCAAAATATTACCGCAACGAACGATACTACACTTTTGGTTGCCGATGATTTTATCACGACCGAACAAGAGTTGTTAAAGAATCGCCGTACACAACGGAAAAACGCCTTCGTGAAATTCGAGAACGACCCGCGTATCACCAGAGTCGGACGCTTTATCCGGAAATACAGTATCGATGAACTCCCGCAATTAATCAACATCCTGAAAGGAGATATGTCTATCGTGGGAAATCGTCCCCTCCCCCTGTACGAGGCGGAATTACTAACCACGGACGAATACATCGAACGCTTTATGGCTCCCGCCGGGTTAACCGGTTTGTGGCAAGTCGAAAAACGAGGCGACCAAGGAGCCTTATCCGCCGAAGAACGAAAACAATTGGATATAAAATACGCCCGGGACTTTTCGTTCTGGACTGACATAAATATTATTTGCAGAACATGCACGGCGTTTGTGCAGAAAGAGAATGTGTAATTAACAACGTTTTAGCAAGATGGACACGAAATATATTATCATCGGTTGTCTTTTATTTTTAAACCTTGTTTGCTTGGGACAAAACAGGCAAACAACGGACTCTGTGCCAAATCCCACAAGATTCATCCCACAGACATTAACAACCAATGAATTTATCAATTATCAACTGCCTCCATTGGATACCCTATTCGAAAGCGCGAAGAAAAATCCTCGTCTAAAAGCAATACAAGCCTCCATCGAAGCTGCCCGCAACGATTTGAAAGTAGCAAAGCGGGATTGGTGGCAGTACTTTTCCGTGCGTGCAGGATATAATTATGGTATTCTGGGTACTTACACTGACCAAGAAACACAATACACTCCATTAACTACAGTTTATTCGGGAGCGACTCAAAGCAGTTGGTCTGTCGGGGCAAATATCAGCATTCCATTTGACAAACTATTCACTCATCGCCCCTCGGTAAAAAAACAGCAACAAATTATCCAAAACATAGAATACACACAACAAGTCGCCTTTAACGAAATCAAGAATGAAATTATCGAATTATATTGCAATGTTCAATATCAATTGAAATTATTAAAGTTAGCCGCAGAAACCATAACGCTATACAACGCAGAATTTCAAGTTGCAGAACAAAATTTCGTTCGTGACAAAGCCACTAACAATAGATTATTAAGTGATATCAAAGGTTCGCAAAAAGATGCGAGAGTTGAATACGAAAATATCATCAATCAACTGAATATTACATTCTTAAAATTGGAATTAATTTGTAACATGCAATTACGAAATAACTAGCTATGAAATATATTATCTTCTTTACTAAATTCTTTTATCGGATTCGCTTCTGGTTAATTATAGCACCAGCTATTGTGGCTCTATTAGTTTACTGGAAGACCGATAATACTCCTCGCAGTTATACAGCCAACTGTTCCATTTACACGGGAATTATTACAGGAGTAAGCATTCTATCTGAAAGTGGAGTTACAACTACCTCATATACCCAAGGAAGCATGATGGATAATCTACTCAATATCATCACTTCCGACCAAACACTTAAACAAGTTTCTTTGCGCCTATATGCCCGTATCATGGTATATGGAGATCCTAGCAAGGACAATACATACGTCAATTCATCCAGTTACCTTACTTTATACAATCATGCAGTACCTATCCGTAATTTAATAGACAAATCTTCCGAGAATGATTCTATCAACGAACAACGTACATACGAAAATTTGCTTGCATACGAAACAAGTGATCCCTCTAATTATGTCTATGGAATATACCAATGGAATCTTCCCTATGTAAATCGGGCGTCTTTGCAAAAGATTGATGTCAGCCGAGTTGGTGAAAGCGATGTACTTGAAGTAAGCTACACGACGGATGATCCCGGTATAGCTTACCAGACCATCCTTATATTAATAAATGAATTCAACAAACAGTACCAAGAATTACGTTTCGGGGAAACGAATAATGTCATTAAATATTTCCGCCATGAATTAAAGGTGGTAGGCAACGAACTCGAGAAATCAGAAGACGAACTTACTAAATATCGGGTTGCAGAACAAATTATAAACTACGATGAAGAAACAAAACATGTCGCTGTTTTAAATCGAGATTATGAATTACAATACTGGCAATCCCGAAACGATTTTAGCGTAGCTGATAGCGTACTGCAAGAACTCGAAAAAAGAATGCATTTAAACGCAGAAATCATTAGAAACAACGAACTATTCATCAGTCATAATAGGATAATCAGTGAAATTAACGAAAAACTTGCTATGGCAAAATACTATCCTACAAGTTCAATCCCTCAACAAACCATTGATTCCTTAAATCGAGAACTGGACAAGAATGAACAAGCATTAAAAGAAGTCGTTGCTACAACCGGCTATCTCAAATATACCAAAGAAGGCATATCTAATGAAAAAGTTGTCGAAGAGTGGTTATTACAAATCATCGCTTATAAAAAGGCAGAAGCTGAACTTAATGTGTTGAATCAACGGAAGCTTCAAATGGCACGAAAATATGAACATTTTGCGCCTATCGGTTCAACCTTGACACGTAAAGAACGCCTTGTAAATATCAATGAAAGAAGATACTTATCTATTCTGGATGCTTTAAATGCCGCATTATTAAGACAAAAGAGTATCCAGATGAATTCGGCAAGCCTGAAAGTAATGAATGCTCCTTATTATCCGTTAGTTCCATCAGCTATCAGCAAACATAAGCTATTAACCATCGGAGCCTACATTGCCACCTTAATATTTACAATTTTCTTTTTCCTGATAATAGAAATCCTTGATCATACAATACACAATGCATTCAAGGCTGACCAATTAACAGGCTCTCAGATATTAGGAGCTTTCACGCGTCAACTTTCTTTTTCAGGCAGAAGATATAATAAAATTTACACAACAATCTCCGCCCAAACGTTATGCAATTCCGCCGTAACTTATTTCAAGCCGGAGCAAAGTAATATCATAAACTTGATCAGTAACGAACCGGGTGAAGGTAAAAGTTATATCATGGAACAAATCTCCCAACAATTTACCGAAAGAGGGTTTGATGTTACTCGATTATCTTGGCAAAACGAATTCCAGACAGATGCTCAAGCTTTTATTCAATCTTTCAACTTGGAAGATTTAGATTCAGACGAAAAATCCAATTTAAAAGATAAAGTTGTCATCGTGGAATACCCTTCACTAAGGGACGCTGCATTAACCGCAAATATCTTACAGAATGTAAGCCTAAATTTACAAATTGTAGATTCCAGACGTACATGGAAGGATACTGATCAAAAAATATTTGAAAGGACAAGAAAAATGAGTGGTAATATTCCACTATTCTTGGTGTTAAATTACACGAAACGAGATGCAGCAGAAGATGTCAACGGATTAATGCCACCTTATTCGTTTTTACGTAAGCTAGTCTACCGGATTGTACAATTAGGTTTGACTGCAAATGATAAAACGTACGAGCAAAAGACAAACCACTAAGTGATGCTTAAAAATAGCTCATCTTATATAAAAGCGACCATTTTCATCATTGGTCTATGTGCTATATATTTATTAACACTAAAAGGAGGAATAATTCCGTCCCTTCTTTTCGCTTGTTTACCGTTAATAGTCTTAGTTACCGCAAAATTTGGACAAAAGCAATACTATTTCTATGCTTTTTTCATCGTGAATTACATAATTACAGGTATCAGCCGATATATTCCGATGAAAATCGGAGTGATCATGTTCGCCTTATCAATAGGTATTCTAGTCATGTTTTTCTTAAAAAGTATTTTCCAAACATACGATTGGAAGCGAAGTTTCAATTCATTGACAATAGCTTGGTTTATATGGTTCCTTTATTGTTTATTTGAATTGTTCAATCCGTTAGCAGTTAGTGACGCATGGTTGATTGCCATAAACGGATATGCTATTTTCGCCTTAATAAGCGCTATTATTATACCTATCATCTTTCCCCGGTTCAAAAATTTTCACTGGCTTCTAATCTTATGGGCGATTCTATCCATTTTAGCAGCCATGAAAGGATACTGGCAAAAAAATCACGGTTTCGATGCCGCAGAACTACACTGGTTGTTTGCCGAAGACGGCGCCAGAACTCACCTGATTTATTCTGGTATTCGGTATTTCTCATTTTTTTCAGATGCCGCCAATTTTGGCATTACCATGGGACTCTCCATGACGGTTTTCGGTATTTCAGGCTTCTTCGTGAAAACACGATGGGTAAAATTCTTATTCTTGGGTGCAGCTGTAGCATCTAGTTACGGGTTACTGATATCCGGGACCCGAAGTGCAGTGGTCGTTCCATTAGCTGGGCTATGCGTCTACATTGTATTATGCAAAAATATTAAATATTTAATATTGTCAGGTGGCCTACTTGTTGCCGTATTATTCATATTAACCCAAACAAAAATAGGTGATAGTAATCCTCTAATTTGGCGAGTTCGTTCTACTTTTGATAAAGAAGATGCTTCTTTTAAAGTACGGGAAATTAACAAAGAAAAAATGAAACCCTTAATGAGAGACAAACCTTTTGGTATCGGTTTAGGACTAAGCGGAGGACGTATGGAGCGTTTCGACATAGATAGTAAATTGTCAAAATTACCGCCGGATTCATTACTTACCATGTACTGGATAGAAACGGGAATTGTCGGCATCTCACTCTATCTTTCGCTATTAGTAATCATTTTTATACGAGCCTCATATATCGCCATGTTTATCGTTAAAGACAAACAACTGAGAAACATTTTATTCTCAATCATTGCAGGACTTGCCGGAGTATTTGTAGCAGCTTACGCGAATGATATCACAACCTATCCCAATGGAATCCTCATCAATATTTTATTTGTATTCCTGTTTGTTGCACCCTATTATGATAAAGAATTAGCCGAGCATGAAGCAACAGCCTGATATATCCATTGTTACTATTAATTACAACGGTCTACAAGAGACAGAGCAATTAATAGAATCCCTACAACAAAACCCTCAAAAATGTTCGTACGAGGTCATTGTCGTGGATAATGGGTCAGTACAGAATGAGGCAAAAATATTGCAGGCAAAATACCCATACATTCAGAGCATCCGCAGTGAACGGAATCTAGGCTTTTCTGGGGGTAACAATTTAGGTATTTGTGTTGCAAAAGGAAAATGTATCTTCCTGCTGAATAACGATACGCTTGTATCTGACGATAGTTTGGTCTATTTATATGAAACACTGATGAGTTCATCAGACATTGGAGCCGTAAGTCCGAAAATCAAATTTGCCTTTCCGCCCCGGAACATACAATTCGCGGGATTCACCCCGTTAAGCAAATATACATTACGCAACCGGGCTATCGGTTATAATGAACCGGATAAAGGTCAATTTGACGTTCCGAAAGCAACCCATTTTCTTCATGGAGCAGCCATGATAGTAAAACGTGAAGTAATAGAAAACATCGGATTGATGCCGGAAATCTATTTCCTTTACTATGAAGAAATGGATTGGTGTACCCGGATGCGGAATCACGGGTATCAACTCCGGTATGAACCCCGTTGCACGATATACCACAAAGAAAGTTGCAGCACGGGAAAAGACAGTCCGTTAAAGACCTACTATCTCACCCGCAATCGTCTGTTATACACGTGGCGAAACCGACACGGGAGAACATTGTTTATTTCGTTAATCTATCAGCTTCTAATTGCTGATTTCAAAAATATTGTCGTAAATTTGCTACATGCAAAATCGGCACAAGCAAGAGCTATTTTTGAAGGGTGTGTAGACTTTTTTCGTTTAAAACATAAAAGGGAATAATATGAATATTCAGGAAATCTTATATCTATTCGAATATATATGTTGGATTTTGGCAAGCATTGCCGTGGCGTATCCGTTAATATATTCTCTTGCTTCTCTGGGGACAAGAAAATCATATTACCCGCAAGCAAAGAAACAACATCGATTTGCTATACTTTTTCCCGCCTACAAAGAAGACCGGATAATCGTATCCGTCGTGGAATCTTTTCTAAAACAGAACTACCCGCGGGAACTTTATGACGTGGTTGTTATATCCGACCACATGCAAGAGGCAACCAATGACCGTTTATCACAACTCCCGATCACCTTACTAAAGGCAGACTATCCCGAAAGTTCCAAGGCGAAGGCGCTTAATTTTGCCATGAATCACTTCCGACAGGACGAATTTGATATTGTCGTGATTCTGGATGCAGACAATGTTGTCGATACAAATTTCTTACAAGAAATAAACAAAGTCTTTGATGCCGGGATACAAGCCATTCAGGCACACAGGACAGCTAAAAACCGCAACACGGAAATTGCCGTGTTGGATGGCCTCAGTGAAGAAGTGAATAATTCCATCTTCCGTCGCGGACATGTAAGATTAGGAGTTTCCTCTGCCCTCATCGGTTCCGGAATGGCTTTCAATTACCAATGGTTCCATGACAATGTCAAATATCTATCTACCGCGGGCGAGGATAAAGAGTTGGAAATTCTACTACTTAAACAAAGAATTTTTATAGAATACTTGGACGAGGTATACGTGTATGACGAGAAAACTCAAGGAGAAAAAGGCTTCTACAATCAGCGCCGCCGCTGGTTGGCTACCCAATTCGCCCAGTGGGGACGTGTTTTCAAGGATCTTCCGAAAGCTATTATCACCGGAAATATCGATTATAGCGATAAATTGATTCAATGGATGCTCCCCCCTCGCCTAATTTTGTTTGGTGGAATTATCGTGATGGGATGCGTTATGCAAATTGTAGATTGGCCGCTTGCACTGAAATGGTGGGGATTGTTTCTCGTCATGGGCATCACGCTATGCCTCGCCATACCGGATAAACTCGTTGATGAGCAATTCAAAAAATCAATCAACAAACTCCCCCTGTTATTTATCATGATGGTAGCTAATTTATTCCGGATGAAAGGCATGAATAAAAAGTTTGTCACCACCGAAAAAAACGGTTCTTCCACCCTATAATATTATGCCCATGAAAATAGCAATTGAAGCACAACGGATTTTTCGGACAAATAAACACGGGATGGATTTCGTGGCTCTCGAAACAATTCGGGAACTACAGAAGACTGATCACGAGAACGAGTACTATATACTGGTCGCTCCCGGAGAAGACCGATGCTTACAGGCATCGGACAATGTCCATATTGTCGAAATAAAATGCCCGACTTATCCCTTGTGGGAACAAGTCGCCTTGCCTTCGGCTATACGCGAGATAAAACCGGATATCATACACTGCACAAGCAACACCGCCCCTTTATTCTGTCCGGCGCCACTTGTTCTCACGTTGCATGATATCATTTTCCTTGAAAAAAGGGCACACAACAATAAATCCATGTACCAGAATATGGGCTGGTATTATCGCCGTTTTGTTGTTCCCCGCGTATTGGCAAAATGCAAACAAATCATCACCGTATCACAGTTCGAATGCAACAGGATTCGTGAAACATTACATCTGCCGGAAGAACAGATTATCGCCATTCATAACGGTTTTAGTAACCGCTTCCATCCTTTGAAAGAAACTTATACCGTCACGAAAAAATACATACCTGCTAAAGAATATTTATTTTTCCTCGGTAACACCGATCCGAAAAAGAATACTCCATGCACACTAAAAGCATATAGCATTTACGTGAAACAATCTTCAAATCCTCTCCCTTTGTTGATCGCAGATTTAAAAGAAGAAGTCATCCATCAGATATTAAAACAGGAAGGAATTGAAGAAATAAAACCTATGCTCTATTCCCCCGGGTATATCACTCATTCTGACCTTCCGGCAATTTACAATGGCGCTAAAATATTCCTTTACACGTCATTGCGGGAAAGTTTCGGGATTCCGTTGTTGGAAGCAATGGCGTGCGGTACTCCGGTCGTCACGTCCAACACCTCCGCAATTCCCGAAGTCGCAGGAGAAGGCGCAATACTGGTAGACCCGACGGATGCCGACGCAATTGCCGCTCAGATATTGAAACTGGAACAAGATGCAGGGTATCGTGAACAACAAATCGCCTATGGACTGGAAAGGACTAAACAATTCTCTTGGCAACATACGGCGGAACAGTTATTAAAAGTATATCAATCTATTAAAAAGCAAGATCATGAGTGACTATATATCCATTATCAGCTCGCTAGCTATATTTCTATTCCCATACATTGGACGGAAGTGGTTTAACATCCAGCTACTAAGTTCTACGGTGGTCAGCCTAGGGCTACTCGGAACTTTCGGGGGAATCATGTATGGTTTATGGCTTTTTAATGTCGAACAAATAGACCTTTCCATTCCTCAATTATTGGAAGGACTGAAAACAGCATTTCTGACCTCTATCGCAGGAATGTTAGCATCCTTATTGCTTAAACTTACTCCCACAGTCTATGGGATGAAGAAAGAAGAGCAGCACCAAGAAGAATTCACGGATAAACAATTATTCGAATTACTCGGAAACATCGAGAAAAACACGAAGACTGCAGATTCCAATGAACTTATTCAAGTAATCAAGCAATCAAACGAACGTTTGGGAGATAACTTCCAATCCTTAAATGATAATCTTTTGAAAATAACTTCCCGGGAACTCTCTTTAAACACGGAAGCCCTTACTGAAACATTACAAATGGTCATCGCCCGTTTGGATAACAAGGTATCAGAACAAATAAATCAAACGATTCTCAAAATACACGATATACAAGAACAACAATTACAATACATGGCACATGCCCAAGAGTTCACGCAAACCATGCAGGAACAACTCCGTGATACACTTTTAAAACTGGAAGAAACGAACAAGAATATCGAAACGTTCTTGGGAAAAACCAATAACATGAACATGAAACAGAGTCATGCTTTCATGGAGCAAGTGTCATCATTCGGCGATTTCATAAAAGGTTCCGAACAACAAATGAATTCGCAACTGACCCGAATGGAAGAAAAATACGAGCGGGAATTAACTGAATTGGAGAAGTTTACCAAAACGTTAATGACCATTGTTAAAAAACTATCCATAGATCATGATACTCTTTACAAAAAAATGAATGACAGCGAATAAACCATCTATTTGTAAATCATGAAGATATTTAAATCATCAAAAGAAGAAAACCAATGGATGTCAATCTCGGATTTGATGTCTGTACTCATGATTATCTTTCTTTTTATTTCCATCGTGTACATGAGAAGTGTAAGTCAGAAAAACAGTCAAATAACTTCTATAGCAAAGACTTATGAAAAAACACAAGTGGAAATCACTCATGATTTAAAGGAAGAATTCGCTAAGAATCTCCAAATCTGGAACGCAGTCTTGGATTCATTGACTCTTTCTATCCGTTTCGAGAATCCTGAAATTCTATTCAAAGTGGGTAGTGCAGAATTGAACGACCATTTTAAAAGTATTTTGGACAGTTTTTTCCCTCGTTTTATACAGATATTAACCGAGCCTAAATACAAAGAATATATCGAAGAAATTAGAATCGAAGGACATACCTCCAGCGAATGGTATGGAGAATCCTCCCCTCGTCAAGCCTACTTTAATAACATGGAACTTTCCCAAGACAGAACACGCAAAGTTTTGGAATACGTGTTATCACAAATAAAAGATGAAGAATTATTCCTTTGGGTAAAGAATAAACTCACCGCTAACGGTCTTTCTTCCAGTAAACTTATTTACAACAACGACCGGGCTGAAGATCAAGAACGTTCTCGACGGGTTGAATTCAAAATAAAAACCAATGCAGAACAACAGATCATCACCATTCTGGAACAGAGTAAGTCCAAATCATGAGGATTCACAAAAAATAAACCGAGAGAAGTATGAGAAAAAGCATAAAAGAAAAACTCAAAACCAAACAGGGTTTGAAATCATTCATTCTCAATCTCCTTGTACATCCTGTAAAAACCCGTCCTCGCGGGTGGCTCAGACTTTTCCAACCTTTCTATATAAAAAGAGGCCGGAGGTCAGTTATTTACAGCAACATTCGAAAAGATATCGTGCCTTTCAATTCATTTGAACTTGGCGAAAAATCTGTTATCGAAAGTTTTTCGACAATCAATAATATGGTTGGAGCGATCACGATAGGCTCTCGTAGCCGCATAGGATTAGGCAACACGATTATCGGTCCTGTTAAAATCGGCAATAATGTCAACCTCGCACAAAACATTATTATTTCAGGACTCAATCACAATTATTCCGATCCCGATAAAACGATTATTTCACAAGGAGTAAATACATCCGAAGTCATCATTGAAGATGATGTTTGGATTGGAGCAAACTCGGTTATCCTCGCGGGAATCACAATAGGCAAACATTCGGTTATCGGGGCAGGTAGCGTTGTTATTCGAGATGTTCCGCCTTACTCTATTGTTGTTGGTAATCCGGGAAAAATTATCAAACAATATAATTTTTCAAGTCAAGAATGGACTAAATTGTAAATATCACAATAGTATATGAATCATCCGAAAGTCAGTGTCATAATTCCAGTCTACAACACGGAAAAGTACGTGAAAGAATCGGTGGAATCGATCATGCAACAAACTTTACAAGACATAGAAATCATCGTCATCAATGACGGCTCTACTGATAACAGCCTCTCCATCATTAATCTTTTGGCAGAACAAGACCGAAGAATAACAATTTACAACCAATCAAATCAAGGCCTCTCTATCGCTAGAAATACCGGATTGAAAAAAGTAAAAGGAGAGTTCATTTATTTCATGGACAGTGATGATTTATTAACCAATAATGCATTGAAAACGTGTTATCAAGAATGTATAACAGAGCAATTGGATTTTGTCTTTTTTGATGCTGAAAGTTTCTATGATGATGATAAACTTTCAAGAACATACCACTATCAACGAAACTTGGATATTGAAAACAAAGTTTGGAATGGCGCAGAATTGCTAAAAAAACAATATGATACATGGAATTACCGTAGTTCCGCTTGTCTAAGCCTCGTTAGCTCGGATTTTATTCGACAGAATCAAATTCAATTTTACCCGCATATCTTACATGAAGATGAATTGTACACGGCTTTATTATATTTAAAGGCATCCCGTGTAAAATACATCAAACAAACTTTCTTCAAAAGACGAATCAGGAACAATTCGATTGTAACAAGCAAATTTACCATGAAAAACATTCAAGGTTATTTTGTCGTTACGGATGAACTGGAACGCTATTCCGACCAACACCCGGAACATCATTCATTAATCCACTCCCATCTGACCCGAATGCTGGAAGCTGCAGTCAAAAATTGTAGCTTGATTCCTTTTAAAGAACGGTTGACAATTGCAAAAATATGCCGGAAGAAGTATAAAAGGTATGTTACCAACAAAACGATTTGCATACTATTATTCAAATCATTCTTATCATTCCACAAATTGGGATAATTCTAAAACATTATTTCTAATATCGTAAATCTCACAAATATGGCAGACTTTTATTATAAACCCGGCATCACCAACGACAGCATCCTCAAGTTCAATAAATTATATTCAAACAAACGTCATATTACAAAAGATTTTACCACGTTCTATAATAACAATACCACAACACACGTAGAACAAGGCAATAACAGTATCACGATATTAGGATATGCCTACACCACTCATCGCCCTATAGAAATATACCTCGCGAATTTGTTATCAGATTTTGACGAACACCAAATTGCAGAAATAAAAAAACAATTATTAGGTCAATACATCGTCATTCTGCATAAAGAAGATTCAATATATTTATTTTCTGATTTTCTTCAAACCCGTAATATATATTACGCCCAGAAGGAGCAATCCGTGTGTTCATCATTCGGGGTACTGCATCAATTTCAAGGAAATCAGGTAAACGAGTATAAAGCCTTTGAATTTCTGGCGATGCGACATTGTTTGTACCCGACATGGCTGGGTAATACAACTTTAAATGACAACATCAAAAGACTCCGGGCATACGAATATCTGAAAATTGACACGAACTCGAATATCATTCAAGTAAAAGACTATCAGTTCATGATTGACAACGTGAAGATCGAATCGCTAAAAAAACTCCGTAATTACACATATGCAACATTACAAAACACGATCTATCACTCTAAATTTCAGAACGAAGAAATATATACCACTATCACAGGAGGATTCGACAGTCGGTTCGTAACCACTCTGATCCAAAAATATTACACGAACTACAAAATAAGAATATCTTCCCGGAAAGACGTTGACTCGTTAGATATGTCCGTAGCCCAAAAGGTTGCAAAAGCGCTCTCTATGCCGTTAAAAGTTTATGAAACAGACCCACAAAAACAAATAGAAGATTTCTACTTTATGACAGATGGCATGGCTCCCCGTGAGAATCTGATCATGACGCAGTTATTTCAGACGAAAAACAGAGGTGCCTTGGAATTCGGCGGAACTTTTGGAACAGAATTGTACACCGCATTTCCATATAATAATTATAATGAATTAGTAGAAGCCTATTTACAAAAGATAAAAGAAATAATAGAAGCTGATGAAAATTATTACCATCAATTCAAGCAATCCTTACATGATGAATTTGAAGATATACACGCACACTACAAATTAGAATTTGAAGAACCTAAAGATTATATCAGGATTTTTCAACTTTTAGAGACAGGATTTTTTTCTTCTTCTTTCATCTCTGCCACGAACATATTGGGGAAACAATATGAAGTCTTCGGTACTTACCCCGTTATCGAAGCTGGATTGAAAATCCCCTACCATTATCTCGGCAGCAAACGAACTTTCGGAAGATTCTATTTTATTCCTAAAATTCTGATGGAACGATTAAACAAGAAAATCAGCAAAATTGAAACGACCCATTTCTGTCCGATGCGTCCTTTATCTATCTTTTCTTTTATCTCCTACTTGTCAGGACGCATCAAAAGCAGGAATTACTATAAACACCTTGCCCAAGACCAACACAAGAATGTAATCACAAAGACGTTAAAAACCAAGCATTTTTCATACACATCAAATAACTGGTTTGAAGGCTTTCAAAAAGAATACTTTCCTACGCGAGAATAACAATCTCTAATACGACTTCAACAGAATAACCGGTGCTTATTTCTCAAAACAGGAAACAATACGAGAATCCATGGTTTCATCTTTTTAAAAACATACACCTCAATTCTCTCATTTTCTGAATAATATCATACTCTCCGGTAAATTGTATGTAGATAAAAGCAATAAGCAATGCTACACATCCTTTGATGAAAAGAGAAACTATATCATTAAATTGCACGGTAAGCAAAGCCACAAAAAATAAAACTAATCCCAAAATAAGCGTAAGCAATAAAGGTGACAAAAGATTTTTAATAAATATTATTAATCCCACCCGGAACAAAATACAATACATGATTATATAGGTCTGGAAAAAATTAATGATAAAAGCACATACCAGAAAAAAACTGATTGCCTCGATTGAGCCAAAAAGCAATAAACCGACCATAGTAGCTATCACTATCGTAATCGTGGACAACACGCCCGAAAGGAATAAAAATTTAGTAACCCCGGCGGACTGGAATATAGATCCGGAAGTTGACAATATAATCTGAAAACCAACGGAAAGCACCAAAATCTTAAATGCAGGAATGGAAGCCGTCCACTGTTTACCAAATATGATATAGATAAGTTCTTCACCTGAAAAAAACAACAGAATAGATAAAGGGAAACCAACAAAAGCAAGGAAGCGTACAACTTTCGTGTAATAGATGCACATTTTACTCAGATTATCTTGCATTTCGCAAAAGATCGGGTGCATTACCGGAGTGATCACAAATGGAATATTCTGCATAGGCATTTGCATTAACTTATACGATTTATCGTAATACCCGAGTTCACTCGCTCCTATAAACCTACTAATCAATAATTTGTCAAGATTTACAGAGAAATAATTCAATATGTCAAATAAAAATTGATAGGATGAAAAATGACGTATTTTTTTTAGAGCACTCCATTCAAAATCTTTGAAACATAATTTGAGGGGATTTTTTATATAACTCACCAAAAACAAAAAGACACATGACAATATAGACTGGATAACAAGAGCGTAAATACCTGCTCCACAGTAAGCGGCAACTATCGAAATCAGTCCCGCAACAACCTGTGCGATCAAGGAACGTATAGCCAAATACTTAAATAGTTTTGCTTTATACAGCAAAGCATTAGTTACCACATTAGCACAAGAAAAAAACAACGATATAGAAAGTAACTGGCACAACACGACAAGTATATCCGACTCGTACACGCGGGCAATTAGCCAAGAACCACAAAAAAACAAACCGGATAATACAATTCCCATAAGAATGGTAAAGGAAAATAATGAATTAATCTCTCTTCCCGACAAGTCTTTATTCTGGATAATGGCAGGTCCTATACCGATATCTCCAAAAATCGTAAAAAAGTTAATTAGAACAACAACCGGAATAATCGTTCCATACTCTTCTGCGGTCAACAACCGAGATAAAATACCTGTTATCACAATAGACACCAAAACCCCGGTATATTTTGCTACCGCGGTATAAAACACCCCCGAAGCAAGTTGCTGTTTTATATTAGACATAGTTATTTTTACTCTAAAGACTCAATATTTGAATATATGTACAGATTCCTCACAAATTAACGCACATTTCTCTCACATTTCCACATCACAAAAATAGACAAAAAAAATAGAGAAACAATGATATCATGAAATCTCCATGCATTATTACAAAATGACAAAAAACAAGCTACAAAGTATATTTTCCACCCATAAAGAAATCCCTTTTCCCCATATTGTCTACATTATTTACGTATATTTGCCATGAGAAAATCAACATATAGACTTTATTTAACAGCAGCTAATAATATGAAAGTTTTATTTCTCATATTTCATGGTTTAAGTGCATCTAATGGCATCAGTAAAAAAATTAATTATCAACTTCGAGCATTTCACACCAACCAGCAAGAAACACATTTCTGTTATCTTTCTGAAGAAAACGGAATAAAACATCGGATGATAGACCATAAAATCTTAGCTAATTACGGTAGTGGGGTTAAAGGCAAACTATACAAACGTTTTGAACTTAACTCTATTGCCCGTTATGCGATAGAAAATCAAATAAATCTCGTGTACATACGTTCTGCTCATAACGCAAATCCGTTCACGATTAGATTTGTACATAAATTAAAAAAAGCAGGTATACATATCGTGATGGAAATACCGACATATCCCTACGATCAAGAATACATCACACCACTCATGAAACTACAATTGTTCATTGACAAATGTTTTAGAAAACAATTTGCAAAACAATTAGACTTGATCATCACTTTCTCGGATTATACAACCATATTCGGCACCCCGACCTTACAACTATCAAACGGTATTGATTTCAATAGCATCCTGATGAAACAACAAGTAAACGACACCACACACGCAATCCATTTCATCGGTGTAGCTGAAATTCATTACTGGCATGGATTTGATCGTTTATTAAAAGGATTAGCCCACTATTACGCCACGAATCCTCTATACAAAATTTATTTCCATATTGTCGGAGAATTTGCCGGTCAAAGAGAGCAAAATGAATGTATTCCCATAATCAAAGACAATCACCTCGAACCTTATGTCATTTTACACGGTCAACAACATGGGGATGCACTCGATATTCTTTTCGAACAATGTGATTTGGGTGTTGGCAGTCTAGCCCGCCATCGCAGCAATATCACGAATATCAAAACACTCAAAAACAGAGAATATGCTGCACGAGGTATTCCTTTTATTTATTCTGAAACTGACGAGGATTTTGAAGATATGCCTTACATACTAAAAATACCCGCAAACGAGAGTCCCGTGAATATCAACGAGGTAATCACGTTCTACAAGAAATTGAACATAAGTCCCAAAGAAATCAGAGATACAATCAAATCACTTTCATGGGATCTGCAAATAAAAAAAATACTCGATAAATTTAAACAAAAATAGCTATGAAGAAAAAAATAGTATATTGCATTCCCGGATTGTATTGCTCAGGCGGAATGGAACGGGTATTAACTCTTAAAGCCAATTATTTGGCTTCCCAAATAAATGAATACGATATATACATTATTCTGACAGAAGGACACGACAAACAAGCATTTTACAAATTATCCCCCAATATCCATGTTATTCAACTAGACATCAATTTTGATGATTTATACTCAGTTTCACCGTTAAAAAGGCTTACCGGATACTTAAAAAAACAAAAAATATTCAAGCGTAAATTAACCGATTGCCTCTACAAAATAAAACCACATATCACCGTTTCATTACTCCGGCGAGAAATCAATTTTATCAATAAAATCAAAGACGGGAGTATTAAAATAGGAGAAATACATATCAACAAAGCAAATTACAGGGATTTCAACAATTATAGACAACTTCCAAAATTCATTCAAAAAACAATTGCCCACTTTTGGATGGGACAATTAATACGTCAACTGAAAAGACTAGAGCGTTTCATTGTCTTGAGTGAGGAAGATAAAAAACAATGGACTGAACTGGATAATGTTTCCGTGATTTATAATCCTTTACCTTTCTACCCGGAACAAAAATCCGAGTGCACGAATAAAAAAGTAATTGCCGTGGGAAGATACGTCCCGCAAAAAGGTTTTGACATGCTAATTGACTGTTGGAAAATAATATCAGAAAAACATCCAGACTGGATTCTTTCCATATATGGCGAGGGTATTCGGGATGAACTTCAAAATCAGATCAACACCCTGAATATACAAAACTCGTGCATTTTGGAACCGGCTGTCACTAATATCACCGATAAATACCTTGAAAGTTCCTTATTTGTCCTCAGCTCCCGCTTTGAAGGCTTCGGGATGGTCATCATTGAAGCTATGGCATGTGGCTTACCACCCGTATCTTTTGCCTGTCCTTGCGGTCCAAAAGACATAATACATGATCAACAAGATGGTTTTCTAGTGGCAAATGGAAATATTGAGCAATTAGCTGAAAAGATATGTTACCTAATTGAACATGAAGAAGAGCGAAAGGAAATGGGAAAACTGGCAAAAGAAAATGCCCGACAATTTAAAATAGAATATATCGGACAACAATGGGAAAATTTATTTCAAGAACTTCTAACTAAAAAACATCTATCATGACTTGGTATAAAAAATATCTCTCCGTATACGAAAAAACATTACAAGAAGTACCCCAAGAAATTATTCACGAAGTAAAAACAAAAATCAGTAAAATACAAAATGATTCTCCGCTGGTTTCAGTGGTCGTTATAGCGTATAATGAAGAAAAGCATCTACTAGCAAACCTTTGGTCATTAAGTGATAGCACGTGTAAATACCCGATAGAAGTTATCGGAGTGGATAACGACTCATCTGACAGAACTGCCGAAATTTTTAAAATGACCGGCGTCCCCTATTACACGGAATACGAACATAGTTGCGGTTTCGCCCGCCGTTGCGGATTGAATCATGCCCGGGGAAAATATTACATTTGTATCGACTCCGACACCATGTATCCCCCGAAATACATCGAAACCTTAGTCAAAGTATTAGAAAAACCGGGTACAGTTGCCGTTTCCTCCCTTTGGAGTTATATCCCGGATAAACAACATCCTTGGTTAGGTGTCAAACTATATGAATTTTTACGGGATACCCATCTATTTCTGCAATCTTTTAAACGTCCGGAACTCAGTGTCAGGGGACTTGTTTTCGCCTATAACATCGAATATGGCAAAAAAGTCGGTTACCGGGTAGAAATCAAACGAGGAGAAGATGGTTCCATGGCATTCGGCTTAAAGAAATACGGAAAAATTCGCTTTGTCCGTACCCGCAAAACCCGTGCCGTCACGGGTTATGGAACAGTAGGGGCTGACGGTTCATTCTTCAATAGTTTTAAGATCAGAGCTGTCAAAACAGTAAAGAATTTCGGTGGTCTATTCTCCAAAAAAGAAGAATATAAAGATGAGGAATCCAATTTAATAAAATGACTATCATTACCTACCGAGAACCCAATACATTCCCAAAGAAGACCTAGGGAAGACATCCCTATTGAACGGTGTATGAGCAGTTTCGCTCCAATGTTTCTATATGAAAGATTATAGGATGTCCAGAGGATAAACGGAGGAAGAACGAAAGAGGAGTATGATTACGGTATTATCTGGGTATATCTTCAGTGGGATTTCAGTAGGTTCTTGATATAATGAAGTGAAAACCGATGTCGATAAATTTTAAACCGCAGATTAGCCAATTCACACCAATATTGCTAACTTTGCGCAGTGCATAATAAACTCAGATTATTTCAAATTGTAGAAAATGGCCGCATTAAGGTTCTTCTTTTACTTATTGATGAAACCCGCAACCCTCGGTATGGCATTCATCGGAATTTCCGGTGTGTTTGCGCCGTATACCAACCCGAATAGTTGGTGGATTCCGGCGCTGGCAGGATTATTTATGCCCGGCATCATTTTCGCGAATTTATATCTTTTCACCTTTTGGGCTATTTGCAAAAAATGGTGGTTACTCCTGCCACTCGTCACAATCATATGTAATTACAATTATTTTACGGGAATGTTTCAATCACCATGGAAAGAAGATATCCCCTATATAAAAGGCAACGAAATAACCATTGCCAGTTATAACGTGGAGGGATTTTTCTGGATTACCCGTAACGTGAAATATGATATAAAAAAAGTAGTTGAAGATAATCAGATCGATATCTTATGTATTCAAGAACACTGCGAAGAACCTCAACAAGACTCAATAGCGATAAAGGAACGCTTCGGTCTACCCTACCGATGTGTATTTTTTAACAGACAAGAGGCATGGGCTAATTTCGGAATCACGATTTATAGCCGCTACCCTATCATTCGATACGGGGAAATTGATTTCAATTCAAAACAGAACAATAGCATGTGGGCGGATATTCTAATTAAAGGAGATACAATCCGTGTTTTTAATAATCACTTACAAACCACAAATGTCAGTCCCAACAGCAAAAAATATGAAAAATATAAAAGCGTCAAAGATTGGAAAGGGCAGGCACGCACGTTGGTAACCATCGTGGAGCAACTAAAAGAAAATTTCAATATACGAGCCAACCAATCCATACAAGTCAGACAAATCATTGACACCACCCGCTATCCCGTTATTGTATGCGGCGACTTCAATGATACTCCTGTATCTTTTGCCTACAACCATATTGCCGGAAAAAATATAACAGACGGATTTCGGGACAGAGGAAAAGGATACGGACATTCATTCAATGGCATCAAAGGATTGCTACGGATAGATTTTATCGGTTATGACGAATCATTTATCGGGTTGGAATATCAATCCCCCCGCCTCTCGTGGAGTGACCATAACCCGATTATCATGAAAATCGAATTAAAAAAGCATCGTATATAATAAAATTCTTTCAATCCATTCAAAATTCATGCTAAATAGCGTATATTTGCATCATAATAAATGTATTATAAAAGGACGGCGATGAATTACAAGATATTTATATATGTATTAGCGGTAGCTATGGTTATTTTCACAGGGTGCCGCAAAGATGTATTTGACTCGGAGGCTCTTGGAAGGGATTATTTTATAGAAAATATCCCGGAAGGTTTTGATTGGACTACCTCTTCATCAATACAAGTAGAAATCACACCCTCGGATAATTACGCGGGTACCTACTTGTACACGATTGATTTTTTTGACAAAAATCCTATCGTGGACAGCTCCGCCAATCTATTAGGAAGCGGTTGGTGTTCGGGCAAACAGCCACTGGAAAAAAGCATTATTATCCCCGATGCCCAAGCCGATCTTTTCGTTTGCCAAACAACTCCCGGGGGACGCCGTAGTGTCATGCAGGTTCCTATCGAGAACAATCGCGTTATTTGTAACTTTTCGCGAGCTATCGACAATGTGGCACAAAATCGCACGCTATCTCTATTAGCAAATTCCGATGAGTTTGAAATACCGGAAATTCCCGCAGATGTGATAGAAATCACAGGAAAAAATAACCGACTCGAATCCGGACGTAATTATATTATCCGAGGAGAATACACGGGAGAACTGAATTTTAACAATGAAAAAAATATTTCCCTATACGTTACGGGAATATGGAATAACACCGCGAAATCCACAAAATTAGAAGTAAACACGAATATCTACGTGATAAATAACGGTAAAATATTCTCCCGGGAAGAATGGGATATTCAAGTATACAGCAATTCTAATCTCGCCATAGCTAAAGGTTGCCAATTCGGGGATAAAGATCATGACGATATTTCCATCAGATTGAATAGCGGAATTTTCCTAAACGAGGGACTTGTCTATATGGAAGATATCTACACGGATCAATCCAACACGTTGATTAAAAACAGCGGTGAATTTCATCTAGATAAATTGGAAGCAACGACAGCTATCACCATCAACAATGCCGATGGAGGAAAGTTATATATCGAAGAATTGGAAATCGGAAACGCTACATTTATTAATCAATGTTATGCCGAGATTGAAGAAATGGAATTAAATTACGGTTCTTCCTTGACCATCGCATCAGGGTGTGCAGTGAAATGCGAAAAATTAAACGTCAACGGGGCAAAAATCACGTTAGCGAGTAATTCTCTACTCGAAGTAACCGACGAGGCTGAATTTAAAGGAGCAGCCAGCAGTATCGGAAGAACGGGTAGTGATTTTGCCCTATTCAAAACCCGTAAGATTAAGAGTAACGAATATTGGCAGTTTCTGACATTCAGCGGACAGCTTTACGTGGAATGGGAAAAAATAGAATCCAATAGCCAATTCTACAAGTTTATCCCACCCGCACAACTCGTGGACTCAAAAAAAGGCTCTTTGATCGACATCCCGGCAAGTGAATGTAGCCAAGGAAATGATTATCAACCGGAGGAACCGGAAGAACCGGAATTTCCACGACAAGTAACACTCACGAAGAGTTATACTTTTGCTTCGGAAGACCTTTATCCCAGCCCGGGGGATTTTGACATGAACGATATCGTGCTCGGCATGGATTCAGTCACGTACAATTATGTTGAAAAGGATAGAATAAGTTACATGATCTGGCATTGTACGTTAAGAGCCGTTGGGGCGACACGACAATCTGGAGCAGCTATTCAACTGGATGGACTAAAAGATGAGAATATTCAAAAAGTAACTTATTCTAAAGAACTTTCTCTAGGGAATTTCAACATAAATTCCAACGGTACGGAAAGCAAACAAACGTATGCTGTCGTTCCGTTGTTTGACAACGCACACAGAACACTAGGATGTGATAACACATCAACTATCTTGAACGCGATCAGTAAATCACCACAATGGATAAATGATGTCCCGTTCAATTCCTTTGACGTGAAAATTGAATTCACTTCTCCTGTAGAGGAGCTTGCCATTCGTATCGACAACATGAATTATTTCGCCATTATCGGTACAAAAACACCAAGAACGGAAATACACTTACCTCATTATAATCACACCGATCTCAGTAACGCCCCTAAAGTCTTACAAGAAGTCACGAAAGACTACATGTGGACGATCCGAGTTCCCGGAATATTCCGCTACTCGCATGAATGGACCAGTATACTTGAGGCGTACCCGGAATTCAAACCTTGGGTACAAAGTGGGGGAAATTCCAACAAAGAATGGTATAATAATCCGATAGAAGAAAATTTATACCGGAAGAAGTAACAATATAATGGCAGCACTCAGATATTTTTTCTCCCTCTTGATGATTCCGGTCAGTTTTGTGGCGGCGGGGATCAGTATTGCCGCGTACATGGCGGGACAAACTAACCCGAACGAATCGACATGGATCACGTTTATCGGTTTAGCCATGCCTGTCGTTTTAATCATAAACCTCGTTATACTCGTCTATTGGATTATCGGCAAGAGGTGGTGGGCAATTGTTCCTGTCGCGGCTATCTTTCTTAACATCGGCTATCTCACGTCTATTTTCCAAATTACGGTTTCATCGCCGGAACCCCCAAACGGCAAATTACCCATACGCCTCGCCAGTTATAATGCGGGTAAATTCAAATCGTGGGAGAAGTTCGAAACACAACACTATATCTCCGAATTTCTGAAAAACGATCATGTAGACATTGCTTGTTTCTTAGAATACCGGGAAGACACGAGAATCAACGCTGAAACTTTATCCCGGCTATTGAATCTACCGTATCATGCCGTGACGTATTTACCCGGTTCTACCACGTTGGGAATAGGTATTTTCAGCAAATACCCTATCCTGCAATCCGGCAAAATACCTTTAAACTCCGCGACAAATGATGCCATGTGGACTGATATTCAAGTCGGCGAGCAAACGATAAGAGTGATTAGTTGCCATTTGCAAACGACCAATTTCAGCGGGAAACGCAAACTACTGGATGATCCGGTATTCCAAAACACGGATATACAACAAAAAGAAAAAGTAGTACTGGATATCACGCAAGAACTATTCAAAAACTTCAAACTCAGAGCCACGCAAGCCGATATCGTGCGACAAGTTATCGACACGACAGGTGTCCCGACCATCGTGTGCGGGGACTTTAACGATACTCCGTCATCATACACCTATCACCATATCAAAGGAGAACTAAAAGACAGTTTCAAGACAAGCGGAAACGGTTACGCTTACACGTTCCGGGGTTTGCATCGGCTGTTGCGAATTGATTTCATCTTCTATTCCGACGAATTGAAATGTATAGACTACTACTCCCCGGAAAAGGAGTGGAGTGACCACAATCCGGTTACCAGTGAGTTTTATCTAAAATAACAGACATGATACAGTTTCTTCAAATATTATTCTGGATTTCCATTTTCATCGTGTTCTACACTTTTATCGGGTACGGGATACTGCTATATATACTCGTCAAATTCAAGGAAAAACGACATCCGGCACAACCATTGGCACTTCCGGAGAATCTTCCCGACGTGACGCTTTTTATCGCCGCCTATAATGAAGAAAAGAT
>QWCH01001202.1_pt1 | contig 41604 bp, 38 predicted proteins | sample 1972671 | NCBI WGS metagenome assembly QWCH01 (sample SAMN09866713, study PRJNA288562) | Human gut metagenome isolate term3_stool, whole genome shotgun sequencing... | isolation source: gut | host: Homo sapiens | place: USA: California
ATGGGATCGTACCTCCAGCGCATTGACGAGTGGATGCGCAAACGTATCCGCATGGTGTTCTGGAAGAAGTGGAAAAGAGTCCGCACAAGATGGAGAAACCTGCTGAAGCTGGGAATCTCCAACAGAAATGCGGGTATTCTTGCCAATTCCAGGAAGGGATACTGGCGGATAGCATCCAGCCCTATACTGCAAACAGCCCTCTCAAACGAAAGGCTTGAGAAGGCTGGATTCCAGTTCTTTTATTCTTACTACCGCAAGTCTGTAGCGGCGTAAACAGGGGAGGAGCCGTGTACCAGACCGGTACGCACGGTTCTGTGGGAGGTCGGCTGGCTATTGAATAGCCAGCCTCCTACCCGATCCTAATGTTAAGGCGTTTGCTCTCTTATATATCCGCTGAACAAACACATCAACTCTTGAATGATTTTGATTTGCTGTTGTGAAAGCTTGGGTGATGAATTTGTTGGTTTAGAAAATTCTTCCAAAAGTAGATTGATCACCTTCTTTTGCTGATAGGTCAGATTCGTTAGAGAAACGGGTTCTTCCATTTCAAATCCAACAAGATAGTCCAATGACACGTTCAGTACTGAGGCTATGCTGACAAGTACTTCCAAGGGTGGCACCTGCGCTTCACTTTCGTAGCCGCAAACAGCAGATTTACTTTTATTGATTCTTTTGGCTAATTCGTTCTGTGCCATTCCCCGCTGGGTGCGGATCTGTTTAATTCGATAACCAAGGTCATACATAACTGATTACTCCCACCACGCTCAACTTTTATATATTTTACAACGCGGAGGTTTTGCATACTTGAATTATTATACTTATGTAGTACAATTATACCGAACTATTTGCTTTTTAATTTGTATTTTAGGAGGGATTGTGTATGATGGAAAGAAAAGGGCTGGAAACCAGTCGTTATTTAGGAGGAGATCCCATGCTTAGTATTCTGATTTGCGATGATGATACGACAGTGCTTGCTACAATAAGAGCTACGACGGAAAGTATTTTGAAGGAATCTGATAAGAAAGCGAGAATACATACATTCACAGATGCAACGTCTATCAGCGAGCAAATCCTGTTTGGCTGTGATATTGCCCTATTGGATATCGACTTCGATGGTGCCAGCTATAATGGTATGGATATCGCACGGAAGATACGTTCCCTGCGGAGTGATACAGTTATTATCTTCGTTACAAACTTCATTGAGTATGCACCGGAAGGATATGAGGTTCAAGCCTTCCGCTATATTTTAAAGCGCGATATTGGTACAGACTTGAAAGCAATTCTGCCTCTTGCTCTGAAACAACTGAATCAAGAAACGCTGCCGATTCAAGTGAATGGCGAGATCATCAAGCTTCCCCTAGACGACGTATTATATCTGGAAGTACAGCAACACAATGTCACCGCTGTGACTCGGAAGCTTACATCTGAAAGGAAGCCAAAGGAATATAACTTCTATGCTACGCTGTCCGATTTGGAAGAACGACTGGAACCGCTTGGCTTTTTGCGGATTCACAAAAGCTTCCTTGTTAACATGAAACACCTAAGAAAATTTCAATGTAGAGAAGCAACTTTGGACAACGGTATGACCCTCCGTGTAGGAGAAAAAAGCTATGCAGAAAATAAGAAAAAGTTCCTTCTGTGGAAGGGGTGGCAGTGATGGAATATGTTATCAGTGCCATTTGGTCAGCATTGGAGTTGTTTTGCTTTATCTTGTTCAATGGAGCATTTCTTGCAAGAAAAACTAGGAAGAAAAGCGATGCGTTTGCCATTGTATGGATTTGGATTTTTACAAGTATCTATGCGCATTTGCCTATCAACCAGCTTTTGAAACAGCTGTGTTTGCCAATTATCTACGCAGGAATCTCCTTGCTTTTATACACGGGAACCTATTTTGCACATTTCTTTTTGTCAGTCATCTGTTATATTTTCATAGCTGCTATAGATGGCATTTCTGTGAACGGGATGTGTGGCTTGCTTCATATTGACTATAATACCTTTGTTTGGAGGAAACTGTTATATACCACATTGATTACGGCTGATAAGTTAATTGCAGTATTCCTCGCATGGTTATTATACCACTTCAGGAAAAAAGGGAATTTGGGAAAGCAACATAGCAAGTGGCTGCTTTTATCGGTGCTATTTCCTGCAATCAGTATACTTATGTTTTTGATGTTCTTCTACTATGGACCAAGAGATGAAGACATATCTATTAGTATCGTAATCTTCAGTGGTATCTTGATGGTTGCCAATATTGCGATGCTTTATATCATATCGGGTATTGAAAAAGCAACGGTACATGAGCAAGATGCCAGATTGCTAAAGCAACAGATTTCTCTCCAGACAGAAAACTATAATGCCTTAAAAAAGAACTATAACGTGCAGCGGAAAGCAACTCATGAATTTGAGCGGCATATTCAGGTGCTAAAAGACTTGCTAGACCGTGAAGAATATGATTCTGCTAAGAGCTATGTTCGAGCGTTACAGGCAAATCGCACATTAAGGATCTTCTGCATCAATTCAAATAATCCGGTTATAGATGTCATCTTGAATCAGAAGCATCAGCTTGCGCAGGAAAATAGGATTACAATGCGTGTGCAGGTGAACGATCTTTCGTCCATCTCCTATCAAACAGATGAGTTGGTGGTTCTTTTATCGAATCTTTTGGACAATGCAATTGAAGCGTGTCTTAGATTGAATGGGCGGCGAGAGATTCTGTGTACTATTTTGAAGGAAGACAGCGTTTATATTTCCGTTCGCAACACATCGAATCCAGTTGTCATAGTGAATAATGAAATCCCAACAAGTAAGTCCGATGCGAAAGAACACGGCTTCGGTATTCCAGCGGTAAAGTATATATTGGAACGACTAAATGCAGAGTATACCTTTGCTTATAATGATGGTTGGTTTCAATTTGTAGCGGAAATTCCTTAGAAATATATAAAAGCAGGCAAGAGAGGCTGTGACAATGGTACAACTTCTCTTGCCTGCGTTCTATTGGAATTAGAAAGGCTCAACTCTTCTTGCGTAGGATTCGATTTCAAGATGAAAAAATAGCAGTTGCGTTAGATTTGCGGAAAATAGCAGGAACATCTGCTAAAATGAGGTCAGTTGGAGGGGTAGTATGAAGTATATTGGTACTCTCGTGGATGTGTGCATTGCGAAAGGATATATAACTCTGGATCAAGCTCCTTGGCTTTATTATGGAATAGAAAAACGAGTTACTACCATTCTTATCTCTATTCCTATGCTCATCATTGGTTCGCTGGCTTCCACTCCTGCGATGTCAATTGCTTTCTATATCAGTTTCTGTTCGCTTCGGGCTCGAACCAATGGCCTCCATGCGAAGACATTGGCAGGTTGCCTTATTCTCTCAATAATATCAGAAATATTATTCTTAGGAATTATACCATTTATTTTGAATGCCAATGTAGCCATTTCTCTTTTAATTATCTCGATTATTTCGATAGCAGTTTTAGCACCATATAACCATCCTAATATAGATTTGTCAGATGAAGAATCGACGGCATGTGCGAAAAGTGCTAGAATACGACTTATTATCCTGATTCTGTTGCTAATTATCTTATATGCAATGCAATTAGAACAGTTAGCTACTGGAATTTTACTTGGTATTGTAATGGCTGCGGTAACATTAGTCCTTGCATATATTCTGAAAGGGGAAAAATAATATGAAGCAACGGAGTATCAACATTGAGAAAGTAACAAAACGGCTAGTCAAACACATCGCGGAGCAGGAGATGTTTGTGTGGCCGCCTGTATGTGTGGCACTGTATTATCAGCCAGTTCGTCCCAAGAAAAAGGAAGCAGTACAGCTAAGCAGCGAGCAAAATGTCGGGAAACTGTGACATCAATTAAGATTTTTTCTTGCTTACAATTATGTTGAGCACGAATACTATCAGTTAAACGTGACGGCATGGATTATCATCAGTGAAGCAGCTAAGTATGCTTCATTAGATCAAATTGTCAATGGCGTGTGTTCTATCACGGGAGATGATCCGCAAAAGGCCAAGGAAGATATCGTGAATGCTATCTTATTGCTTGTCGATGCAGGGGTTCTTAAAGATGGCAAATATAAACGTTGCGAAGCTACTAGTTGCAAGTAGTTTTTCTGATGTTGCTAATGCCTGATGATTCTGTAGTTACCTGTGACCTCGGGATTACGCAGAGAAATGTTGATTTGACAAGAAAATCGAGTACGTTTTATAATTTTCAATACATATTGCTGCTATATATGATAAACTTAATATAATATCAATCAGAGGTGATACCAATGTTTTTTTAAATAATTAACGGAAGCGCTCATGTATGGGTGCTCCAGAAAATGCCGGAAATCAATTACAGGACTGAAAACAAATTATCAGGAATTATTATTCTGTGTTTTTATGTATGTATAAGTGTATCCCGTTATGCTCCTCCCTAGCGTATTTGTTATTAAAACAGACGAATGTACTTCTGAAGGAGGGATGACATTTATATTCTGCATGGGAATGGGATACACAATAATATCACAAATAAACATGAAAAAGTAATGCTTCACGGTTAAATACAAAGGTGGGGCCAATGGGTAATTGATTAGCCTATTTTCCAATAAATATAATTTTAGGAGGCAGTGGAAAATGAGAAATAATCCAAAAAAAATAGCCGTTGTACTTGTTTTTGCCATGATGTTATGTTCTACGATTTCTTTTCCTGCTATGGCAGCTGAGGAGGAGTACTGTGTAGCTACGGAAATGGATCTTACCGTTAGCACCGGTTTGGATGTATGCCCCCTTAATCAATTCATGAATGAATTAAACTATGCGACAGAAATAAGAGACGCAGATGCAGGATTTATTGATCCAAATGTAGAAAACAGAATTTTAAAGAGTATTCATATCAGTGCCCCTGCTGAAAAGGCAGTTACATATACAGTAAAAAAGATGGGAAAAGTTTATGACAGATCGATTAGCTGTGGAGATCTTTACACACTGACGGCAACGTCAAAGACTAAGGTTACAAGCGATACAACTGATCAAGATAATGTACATGCATATCTGTCTATTACTTGGATTGATAATCTGGGCGTAAACAATGAACTCGTTAGTGTACAAGGAGGATGGTCCACAGAAAGATCGTTGTATGATAGAACAGTAATGTTTGGTGTAGATGATTATACTCGCACCGAATATCCCACATCAAATAGTTTTTCGTATCCTAATATCGGCCTAAATGGGTACAGGATGCATGCTGTATCTACGGTACAATCACGAGGTTATAAACCTGTTATTTCTGTAATGATCGCAACAGATGTTCTAGACTAAAGTAATATGAAAAAGACAATAAAAGTAATTAAAGTTATCGCATTGATAGCCGTAATTGCATTTCTTGTGATAATATTTATGAATTTGGGCGGATTACGTTTAAAATACTATGAATTTAGGGCAGATAGGGTCGTTATAAATCTTTTGGCAACCGAATCAAAAGCAACAGAGCATACTATCGTTCTAGAGGAATCAGTTGAGCTGGATAAATTCAAAGCAATTGTGAAGAAATATTGGATCAGCCCCATACACGGTGAAAATTTGTCAACATCTGTATTGGATGAGAAAGCAATACAAATGGACATCTCCTTCTGGAGTGGCGAACAATTGGTGGGGAGCTGTATGATTGTTAATGATAAAATACAGATAAAAGATAGTATTTATGTAGCTCACTGGGCGAAGGACGATAGCAGTATACTCACAGATGTGCTAAGTTTATTTAATATAGGGTAACAGTCGCAGTATAAGTATAAAAGTAAGCGCCCAATAACCACCCGTCCGGAACAAGTTGCGGCAGGGTCCCATTTGTGGGATCCTGCCGTTCGCTTATTTCCGTATATGCTCCCGGTGCCTTACCATTGGATGCCAGGGCATCAGAGTCTCCAGCTTTTCATGCGCCGGGGATTTGCCCAACTGGGGCAGCAGGCTCAGTACCAGCAGAAGGTATTCGTATGGATCAATGCCATTGGCCTTGGCCGTTTCTACCAGTGAGTACACAATGGCGCTGGATTCCGCACCCTTCACGCTGTTGCAGAACAGCCAGTTCTTTCTGCCTATCACAAATGGACGAATCGCGTTCTCTGCCAGATTGTTTGAGATGGGCACGTCTCCGTAGTCCAGAAAAGCACAGAGAGCCTGCTTCTGGTTCAGAGAATATCGCACCGCATCCTCCAGCTTGCTGCCCTTCTCAGGATGCAGCGTTTTCAGCCACGCAAAGTACTCCTCCAGAAGGGGCCAAACCACATTCTGGCGGTAATCCTTGCGGTTTTTCTCATCCGCATATATGTATTTCTTTTCCAGAGAAAACAACTTCGTGCAGTACTGGAATCCCACCGCTGCCTTGCTGGTTTTCACTGTTGCGCCATCCGGCATGGCTTCCCGCCATTTCCGTCTGGCATGGGCCCAACAGCCGCAGTGGGTCACTTTCTGCACCTGGTTGTACCCGGCATATCCATCCGTCACCAAGCATCCCGTAAAGCCCTTTAGGAAACTCTCTGCGCGCTTGCCACTCCGGTCCGGCTGGTACTCAAAGATCCGGATATGGTTCCTGCTGTACTCTCCGCTGGCATACAGCCACATCCTTGATTCCGAAGTGGGCAGCTTTCCGTCCTCCTTCAGCACCTGCACTACCGTCTCATCCGCATGAATTACGGGCTGTGTCAGGAGCTGCTGCTTCATGTGCTTGTACAGAGGCTTCAGCCAGTTCTGTGTACACTGAATTACCCAGTTTGCCAGAGTGGCGCGGCTCAGCTCCACGCCCTGTCTTGCCCAGATATGCTCCTGTCGGGCCAAGGGAACACCGTCTACATACTTTTTCGTCATGACATCTGCCACAGTAGATGGAGATGCCAGAGAGTGCTTCATAAGCGGAGGCGGTGTCTTGGTGGTAATGATATGGGCAAAGCCGGTATCTTCCTCACACTTGTCGCAGGCGTAGGTGCAGCTGTAGTATTCCAAAATCTTTTCAGACTGGGGAATAATGATAAGCTCCCGGCGGATCAGTTTCTTACCAATGAGCTTGAATGTACCGCCGCATTTGTCACAGGTGAGCCGAGATTCCGGCAGATCAATAACGATTTCCTCTACCGGCAGATTCTTTGCCAGTTCGTTAATGGTTCTCTTTTTCTTTCTGGCGTGGGCTTTTACAGTAAGGGTTTCTTCCGTAGGTTCTTCTGCCTTGTTGTCCTGACAGACTTCAGCCTCATTGAACAGGCTCATTTGGTCCTCGCTCAGGACATAGCTTTTCTTTTCGCTGGATTGACCATACTGGGCTCTCTGAGCGTTTGCAAAGACCTCGTTCATGTGCTCCAGTTTCCGTTTCAGCTCTGCGTTTTCCTTTTGCAGCAGTTCTACAGACTGAGCCAGAGGACGAATCAGCTCCGCTACTTCCGCGGCGGTGTATGTATTTTTTTTATCCGCTGCGGCCATAGTTTGCACCCCTGAAAAGTAGATTTATCCTGGATTTATTATACCATAAACCCAGGATAAATTACAGAAAAATATGCTGTTTTTAGAATATTTTTGTCAGAACAGATCTTTTGGCTTCCCTTTGCGGATGGCCGTTTTCTGTTCAATTCGGAGTCCTTCCATGAGCCAGCGAAAGCTCTGGGAATCCAGCAGCTTCAGCTCCGCCTCTGACCTGGGCCACTGAAATCTGCCATTGGACAGCCGCTTGTACAGAAGAATATAGCCGTCTCCTGTCCAGTACAGTGCCTTAATTCGGTCTGTCCTGCGGCCACAGAATAGAAATAGGCTTTCTTCATTCAGCTGGCCACCATACTGCTGGGTCACCACTGCGGCCAGTCCGTCAATCCCAAGACGGAGGTCTGTGTAGCCGCAGGCAATGTAGTAGCTGCGGACTTTGGTCAGGTCCATCATAGCGATTGAATGGAGCGAAGCAAGGCCACAACGGCATCCATATCCACGCCATCCGGCAACTTCATCTCTGCTCCCCGGTAGTGAATCTCAAGAATACTGTCTTTTGCCGGCAGTGATTCCAGTTGCACCAGTTGTGGTGCGGCAGCCCCAACCATCTGCGTTCGTAGCTTCTTTAGCCAATAGTAAAAACTTTTCTCAGAAATCCCCCTCTGTTGGCAGAATTCGCGCTTTGTCAATCCGCTGGCACTGCATTCTTGTATGAGCATTACCCATTCCTGTGCCCGATACGCATCCCGCACCGCTAATACTTCTCCCATTTGACACCATCCCTGTTTCGTTTCTCGAAAAACTCACCGTGAGTTTTTCAAGGTTTGGGATATTATCTCATGGATGTGCAGGAGATGCTAGGCGATGGGTTATTGAGCGCTTACGACATAGTAATCCAGAGGTTTCCGATTGTGTGATTTATTTCTACTGACTTAAATGGAGGCTATATCATGAAGCGAATAGACGCATTTGTTGAAATGTACGTAGAGAAGGATTATATATCACAGGAAAGAGCAGCATGGCTGCATTACGCATTAGAGAAACGGATTGTAACAGTAATGGGATTTATACCATTGCTGTGTAGTGGAACGTTGCTTTATAAATGTTTCCATTTCGTGTCAAAAAAATAGCAGTTACGCAGGAATCGTGGAAATGAATACTAAAGTAAATTATACTGACAAATATGGAGGAAGTATAGTGAAGATAGATACATTAGTTGGAATATGCATTCAGAAAGGATATGTGTCACAAGACGAAGCTCCATGGTTGCGATACGCATTGGAGCGACGAATAGTATTCTTAATTGCATTTGTTGTATTGCTAATTATCGGTTTATTGATTACAACCACTATAACCCTGCTGGCTTTTTTTCATTACCTTTTGCTCGCTACGATCCCGAACAAACGGCTATCATGCAAAGTCTGTTGGTGGATGTATTCTCTACTCTATACTGGGGGAAATATTTTATTTGAGAGTTCTGCCTGATGTATGGAATGATGTATTTGCTTTTATCGCTTTAGCTGTATCAATCATACTGATATGGTTTTTTGCACCGTATAATCACCCTAATATAGATCTATCTCCAGAGGAAGTAATCGCTTGTTCGAAAAGTGCAAAATGGCGGGTGAGTACGTTAATTTTTGCTTTGAGCATATTGGATGCATTGCAACAATACCAACTTGCTCAAGGAATTGTTCTGGGCATTGTGATGACAGCATCAACATTGGTTATGGCATATTGTTCACAGAAAATTATACGGGAAGAGAAAAGTTGGTAATCTGATCAGAATTAACTCATCTGCATGGAATATCTTTCTCGCCCCAATATAATAACAGTGCAGAAAGGGCGAAGCTGGGATGACACGCATGAATCGGACAAGCTGGTATCATTTATATTACCTGTTCGTCAATGATATTAGGGAAGATTGGTATCCAGTACTTGTATCTGTATACCTTGGGAGATCATGTTGTTACATCTATCCCAATCATTCTGACCGTATATCCCTTCATCACGGTGTTACTGGTGTTCCTGTGCTACCGTACTTATCGGAATAAGCAGATCGTATAAGAACATCTAAATCATGTGCCACTTAATGTAGAGTATATCCTTTCCTATGAGGAGGGGGATTCCAATGCAGTAATTCATTCATTATAAAAAATCTATCATTCAAAAGAAAGAACCCAGCCATTTTCGCCTAATAATTCAGCCCGGTACAAGATAAAAGAACCCCTGATATGAGCGAGGTGATTTTTTGAAATTATCGAAGAATAAATTGTATTCAGCTACCTTATGTGCAGTTATTCTTGGCACTAGTTCTTTTTTACTATGGAGTACTCCTGTGAGTGTAAATGCATCAGAAAGTAGCAATATCACCATCAATGCCTTACAGAGTGAAACTGGCAGTGTAAGCCTTTCGATGGATGAAATCGAGGAGTATCTTGCACTAGAAGATCTTGAATACTACGCATATATGAATCTGGATGAAGCAAGGAGTGAAATCAAGCCTGTCATCCAGGAAGCAAGAAAAAGGATCATATTCAGCACATCGTGGGCTGCTGATGGAACCAATGCTTGGGTCCTTGATGAAGATGGGAATGTGATTGAAAAGCTCCCATATTTTTATCAGCTGTTCCCAAGTAACTGGGATATGCCGGGTGAACCCTGATAACGGGAGTATTACTTTAAGAAACATAATAGCGTCTAATTAACGATACTGAAAAGGAGAAAACCATGAAAAAGGCATTTGTATTTATGTTAACGATTGCACTACTTTTATCCCTGTCTATCCCTGCGATGGCTACGGAGGTAACTGTAGCAGATGCTTCTGATCTGAGAAGCATTGCTTATATGAACTTGGATACTGCTGATGAGCAGACTCGCACTAACATTCTGGCAGCCCGTAATGAAATTATGTTTAGTACTTCATGGGTTGCTGATGATGTCAACGGTTGGGTTTTAGATGAGAACGGTGTTGTGATCGAAACGCTTCCTCACTTTTCTGAAGTGTTCCCTTCTGATTGGGATGTCCCTGTAATGGATACACAGCAGGGCACAACAATGCCTGATGATTCTGCAGTTCCCTGTGACCTCAACATTACGCAGAAATATGTTGATTTGACAAGAACGTCGAGTACATTTTATACAGTGAATACGGTGAGAAATGTCGGATCCGCAGAATGGCATGTTGAGACTATTAGTACTCAGGCTATGTATGAGTCAGGTGCCAAATGTAATCTTGGATACAAGGACAATACGACTGGGGTAACCTTAGGTTATAAGAGCGATCTTGAAGATGGGAAGTCCCTCAAAGTCGAAGTCCCCGATGAAGACACAACAGTATCAATTTACGCAAGCACGACTAGTCATGTGGGAACCTGGACAATGGTAATTGCAATTGACCAGTATGATGCCTATGCGTGATTAAGCCTTGCTGCGTTCGGCAACTATGAAGTATACCGAAAGGAAATTATTATGAAAAAAGTGTTTTCGCTTATTTTGGCTCTGGTAATGACTGCAAGTTTAGCCATTCCCTGTGCAGCTGAGGAGATTGCGGGAAACGATACGGCAGGGCAAGAAATCTCGACAATTCCCTGGTTTCAGCAATACTTCTCTGAGAAGATCTATTCTGAGTCGGAATGTACCCTTACACCCGACCAAAAGACCTTGCTGGATGAAAACATTGTCCTCTATAATCAAAGCATTACACAGAATGGATACACAATTACTTTGCTATCCGGTATCAGCGACGGTTGTCAATCATTTTTCAATTTTAAGATTGGTTCCCCTGATGGAACAGTCCTAGACGGAGATTATTCTCTAATCTATGAAATAAAAGAAGATTTACATTACAACGATGATGCAGACAATTCCTCACAAAGTAGTAACAGCAATAAAGCCCGTGTCAGCTTTGCTACTATGTATGCACTGGAAGATCCAGACCCGTATGACAATTCCATCACTATGTTATGTGAATGTCGCAGTAGTGACTCAGATTTTTCAAACGGCAGTATTCAAATCTCGATCAGCGAAATCATAGAATCCCCTGTGAATCAGGCAGAAACTTCTCAGAATGTGATTTGCCGCGGTAACTGGATGTTCGATATCGAACTGCCAGAAGCTCAGCAAGCTATTGAGCTTCTCACGTCCACCAAACACTGTGCTGCAAAACGGTGTTTCCGAAAATGGTATTTTGATGTAAGCGTCAAAGTTACATCCTTTCAGCTCCGTACATTTTCTGCAACACTTCTCTATGACAAACCTTTCACCGGATTTTGGGAGGGTATTACATTGGGGCCAATATATCTGGTAATGAACGATGGCACTCAAATTAAAGCAACTTTCAACGCCGGAGCAAATTGTGGTGATTACATGGAGTGTACATATGTGTTTGATCAACCTATTGCATATGAAAATGTGGCATATGTTTCATTCCCATAAAGAAAGATAGCGATAATCGAGGAGTTTTCGAAGTTACTGCGAAATAAAAACGATTGCCATGGAGCGTGCGAAAGCTAGCTCCATGGCTTTCTTCTGTGGAAAACCAATTGTGCATTAACGATGATGCTTAAGTTATAAACGTTTTTTAATTTTGTGCGAAAGAGCAACCCATTATAGGAGATGTACAGTTGACAAATCAATTCTACCTTTATATTGGAGGAGCATATCCTCTCTACGTTGTTTTTGGAATCATAACCACCGGCCGTGCCGGTGGTTTGCACAGGCCCCCTTAGGGCCTATTACTAGCTGAGTCTATAGGCTCGTCGAATTTATGTCGCTTGCGTGAGGTGCCCTGCTGCTATTTCGAAATAGCGGTAGGGTACTTCTTTGGCTCCGTTATCCTAAACCGCTACATCTTTGTTTTATCGATTTTAGTAGTGGTTCCTCGCTTCGCTCGGATAATTTAATCGGGGCATAGCTAAAGCTTTTGGGAACCATCAGCACAGCTGGTGGTTTTCTTTAACCCCAAAAAGCCATTATCCCCCCGGTAAAACCGGGGGGATAATGGCTTCTAGGGAGAGATAACATTAACCTTTCTTAATGTAATTATACAAGGAGGACAGGTGTACCGTTCCCTGCTCCTCGGGAGAAACCGTAAAATAAACCTTACTGGATTCGCTAAGGTCATCGACGGTTAACGTCCCCGAATTATTACGCTTAACAGCAACCTGACCAACCACAGTTCCCGTGCCAAGCCATTTGCGAACAAATACCCGGACTAAGAATTCAGCAGATGTTGCGATTCCGCAACTCTCTTTAATATTCATAGTTACGCTCCCACCGTGACCAGTGAATACATAATCCGAATAATACAAGGAATCTGTTTCAATTCCGAAAGAATACTTTCTGGAAGATAAATCATAGGTGGAGGACCCACTGGGAATACTTGTACCGTAGGGAACAACATCATTCTGAACGGAATCGCACGTAAGTTTTTCCATAACCTCATCAGGGATGCTGGAATCTTCACAATCGTCAGGAATATACTCAACTGAGATTAACCTGATTCCATCCCCAACAACTGTAAATTTGGGCATAGGCTCGGTGGAGCCAGTTTCTGTTGCACTTGCGGATAGGGGAGAAATACACGTAAAGCATAGGACTAAGCTAAGAAACAATGCTAAATTTCTTTTCATGATAATACCTGCTTTCTTAAACGAAATGGTTGCATTTTGTACTGTCATCCAAAACCTCTTATTGCTGACAGTTTGCAATAAACCGAAGGTAAATATTGGGAGGTGCACGCATCCTATATTTTGAGGTTCCCATCAGTCTTGAACGTTTGGCTGATGAATATATAATAATAGATTTCATGAACATTGCCATAATTTATGCGTAACTGCTAAATTCTTAACGTAAAATCGGTTATCCCGACTTCCATGTTATCCCGACTTTTCAAAAAATGCCTACAGCGCCAACAGTTTTGGACAGGAAAGTCGGGATAACGACTTGTATCCGGAATTCTGGATACTAGTAGTTATACCAAATTTGGTGTAATAGTAGCAAGCAATGCATCTGTAATACAGATGCGAAAAGCCCTCATTTCTCCGCAAGTGGAAATGAGGGCTTTCTGCTTGTTGAGGCGCTGCCCCAAGCCCCGCAGAACACTGGTTCGTGTTCTGGAAACGCTGGAAAATCCCAGCGGCTACGCGATTTTGCAAATCGCTGACAGACGGTTATCACCGGTTCTTTTCTGTTTCTCTCTCTGCGGTGAGAGAATTGTCACCAAGAATCCGATCCACATTTGTTTTGACAGTCTGCAGGGCACGCATATCCTCCCTAGCTTTCTGGTAATCTGCGTACATGGCTTTTTTCTCAGACAGGAGCTGGGCGTATTCTGCTTGCAGGCTCTTGACGGTGGGCAGTTTTTTCAGCCCCTGCTCGTCAAAAAACTGCTTTGCCGCCTTGTGCAGAATAATTTCTGATTCATGCTCCAAAAGGAATCTCTTGGAGTAGCCAGCCTTTCGGTAGGCAACATAGGTGTTGCGGGTCTTTGCGTAGTTGATGATGTGCTGCTGCAACACTTTGATTTCCGCCATGCGCTGCTCGGCAGATTTCATCTTGGCGGACAGGGTGTGGTACTGCGCTGTGACGGCGGCAGTTCTTTCTTCCAGAACGCTTCTGTCCAGCAGATTGTTTTCCTCCAGATAGATCAGCGTTTGGGAAAGCTGTTTCAAATTGAAGTTCTTTGCCCACCGTGCATAACCGGCACCCTTTCCCTCTTGCAGCTTAGCCTGAATGTCAATCAGCAGACTGCCACTGGGTATGGTCTGCGTGTTCATGACCCGCTTCTTTTTCGGGGTATGTACTTTCGTTCCATCAATGATAGCACGAAGATCATCCGGGGTGTAGCCTACACCCAGCGTGTCCATACGGATGAAACGCTTTTGCCCTTTTCCCAGCAGGGAGGGAACCTTGCCCCCTTTTATCTGATAGCCGGACTCCCGCAGCAGCTCCAGCAGCTTCTCAAAACTTTGAGGTTTCTGTTCAAGGGCATCGTCAATGGCATAGCAGATACGCTCCCTGTGGGGGGGCTTCTTCTGATCGCCCAGCCACTTGTCGTAGGTCTTGCCTTTGCCCTTGGGATTCTCAACAATGGAGTAACCGTTCTCAACACAGATCGTATCATTGAGGCGGCGAATCGCTTTGGTGCTGCCCCAGAAATTCCGGAATTTGCTTTGCTCATTGAGGGCGGTGGAGTTCCAAATCACATGATTGTGAATGTGGGCTTTGTCGATGTGCGTACAGACGATGTAGGCGTGATTGCCTTTTGTGAACCGCCGAGCCAACTCACAGCCTAAACGATTCGCTTCCTCCGGCGTAATCTCACCGGGGCGGAAGGACTGACGCAGGTGGTAAGCAATCACATCATCTGCGCCACGCACCCGCCCGGTATTCCGGATGTACTGCTGCTTTGATAGCAGAAACTCCCTGTCGGCAACACGGCTGTCGCATTGCCAACTTGCAATCAGATTCCCATAGTCGGTCTTTTCGGGATTCTCTACATAGTCAATGATGGCTTGGATTGCAGTACCAACTGTCCGCCCTTTGCCGATGTGCAGGGGCATCAAGCGTGTGGTTGCCATAAAATTCCACCTCTCACAAAAAAGCGGCCTGCCGAAGCAGACCGCTGTAACACTATTCTATTTCTTCAAATTCATTCTCATCAGGATCGTCGAAGTCATCGAGCGGAATTTCCTGATGCCTGCGCCCAAACCGCATATCGTATTGCTCCTGGGCGAGCGCCTTGACTTCCGGGCGGCGATCCTGCATTCTGTTTTTCAGCCATGCCTTCTGCTCCTTCGATAAATGCCAGGGAAGATTGAATAGCCGGTTCAAGGCCTCCTGCTTGGCTTTTTCCTCTGGAGGCAGTTTGGCACAGTCTTTGCAGATATGCGTGGCATGACCTTTGCCGGTGAATTTCTCGTTTGCTCTGTATCTGCCACACACCTTACAATAGTGACCTTGTTTTTTCATGGGCTAAATTACCTTTCCTGCGTGGGGCGGTTCCTCTGTTTCTCACTGCATTTCCAGAGTGCCATGGGGTGTTGGCTGATTCGAGACAGAACTGCTTCATCACGGAACAGCAGCTCTGGCTGGTACTGCTTCTGACGGAACGCTGCCCAGAACGCCAGTTCATCGGGTTCCGGCACAAGCACATCACCTAAGTAATGACGGACCTTCTCCTGCGCTTGGGAAACATCAAACCATGTGCCCTTGCGAAGTACCGGGATCAGGTCGGTTTTGACGCGCTGCTGGGATACTGTGGCGATCTTGTCTAAGTCAAATTGCTCCGGGCAGACTTCAGAGCCAATGGCACTGTAGAACATGACACACTTTCTTAGCATCGGTTCCTGAGATTCATCAAACAAACCGGCTTGCAGCATGGTATGGATATCATACAAATCTCTTGGTGCTGCCCGATTCAGAAGTGCAACGATTTTAGACCCGTAAATTTCCAAAGGATCAACGCTCAAAACAGCGAGATCCTGTTGAAGCCACGGGAGATTCACGCTTCTATTTACCGGCGGTAAAACATGGCAACGGAGCATATAGTTGATTTCAATTTTAATATTGTCTTTCATGCCACCCGCATTCTGATACTCATAAACAAAGGAATCCAGCGCATGATAGAATTTTGAGTTAAGTCCAAGGGTATACCCTCTTGCCGCCATATATTTCCTGACCTTTTCCGTTGCCTGTTTTCTTACAGCCAGCATCTCCTCTCGAGGAAGATCATCTGAAAAATCCAGATCAATGTCCACAGACAGGCGAGGAAGATTGAAAATGGTCAGATTGATTGCCGTACCGCCTTTCAATGCCATTTTCTCGGACAACAGAGAATCACTCTGGAAAAACATCAGAATATCAGCCAGGCGGCATACCTTTTCAAATGTATCCCTGACAAAACCCAATTCACGGGCCTGTTTGCCCAAGGTTATACGGTCAAATTGCATCATAGTCAGTCACTCCCTTGCTAATAAGCTGCATAAGATCCGCAGGGGCATAGAGCTTCCACTTTTCGTGCCACACAAAGTCCTGTCCATAATCATAGAAATAGTTCTTCCCTTTTGGGATGTGTGCTGCGCAGCTTTCAAAGAACGATTGAGACAATCCCATTGCCTCTGCAAAATGGGACAGGACATACCCTGCCTTTTGATAGAGAATACCGCTGTCATATTCTGACAGGCAGGCAATCAGCCCTTTTTCATCCAGAGTAGGAATCAAGGCAAGGCAGCGCAGGAGTTCTTCCAACCCGCCTGTTTTTTCAAACAGATTGATGCTGTCAATGACAGTGCGTTCCAAGGAGGTTACACGGATACCATTGGGTAATTCCAATACACCGTCCTCAATTCGCTGACCGATGTGACGATAGGTAATTCCATCATAGTTGAACGCACGGAAACGGCTGACGCTTGTAACCTGAACCTCATAGAACACCTGATTGGCGTATCCATAGTATTCAAATGCGCTGTGGTAAGAAACGACGGCATCATCACTGATGTGAGAGGCAATCTGATATCGGTTTGCAACACACTGACCTGTTTCCAGACTGATAACAGCATACAGATTCCGTTTGATTCGTTCCATGTATCCTTTCCGCTGATACTCCCGGCAAAGCCAGTCAGCGGCGGATGGGCTTCCCGTGACTTGTTCCAACTGGAAACGGGTCACGCAGCCAAGGGTGAGCAACTTTTCGTAATGTTTCATGTTCCGCCTCCTCGTAGCAAGTATAGCACATTGACGTAGTTTTTACAACTACTGTGTGCGGAAATTGCTACAAATAAATAACACGAAAGAGAGGTTACTTTTGCTGAAGGCGGAGCAGTATGAGTAAAATCCGGTGCCGTTGGTTTGCACCGGATTTTACTCATAAGTTTTTGATAGCAGAGGAAATGTGCTGCACTCCCGCCAGAAGATGCGCTGCTATCATAGGGATGCCCATAGGACTGACCAGGAACGCAATGGTCAGAAGAATCAGGCCGTTCTTCACAGAATATGTAACCAGAACGAATATGCCGAGGATTCCCACAATTCCGCTGACTGGCCGGAGGAAGAATGCGGAAAAGGAAATCAGCCCAGTACAGACAAGGGTGAACAGGTCAATGACCAAAATGATAGGAACGGAGAATACTTTGAAGATCAGTTTCATGGGGGTGCCTCCTCTCTTTGTACCGCCATTATAAGCACTCGGATTACATACTGCAAGGATACGGCGGATCATTTGAGCTTTGAAAGAGCTGAGAGAATGTCCCGTGCCGCATCCCACAGCCGTTCGTGGGTCTGCCGGAGATCCTCCAAATCGGCATCGTATATTCTTCCGGTTTCATGGACACGCTTGGTAAGCTGATTCAGATTATTGCTGGAGTAACGGAGCAGAGATACCATTTCTTTCAGTTCCGGCAGCTCCAGCCTAACCACATACCCATCAATCGCCATTTTTCGGACGAAAGCAGAGAAATTTTGGGTGCCATACTGCTTCATTTTTTCCTGAATCATTTGCAGTTCCACCGGGGTCAGGCGAATGGTTTTAATGACCTCTCGCTCTACCATAGATTTACCGCTCCTGTCCTTTTAAATTCGCCGAAATTTTCGGCGAATTTTTTTCGGGCTTGTTTTGCAGCTTTGCCCGGACGGAGGGCTTGTGAGCTTTCTCCTGTTTCTGACAGTATTCCTGACGGACCGTGCTGAGAAACAAATCGGTCAGTCCCGAATGGCTGTTCACAACAAACTGGCAGTTTCGGTCCGCACCCCAAGCGTCTGCATTTTCCTGGATGGGGATGGTTTTCGCCCATTCCTTATTGCCAAGAGAAAACCGTGCATCCCAGTCTTTCCGCTGGACGGTGTTCGCAAGGACATACATCGTCCTGTCCAGTCCGAAAGCGTCCACGATCTGTGCTGCCGCCTGACTGTCCAGTTGGTTATCGTGATAATGTTCACGGATTGCCGATTCAATGGCTTCCTTGCAGGCGATGTTGGCTCGGTTGGATGCCCGGTACTGCTCCAGCTCCCCATGTTCATGGGCATAGGCACCGGATTGGCTATATACCGGTGTTTCCCTAAGTGTGCGGTGCTGTTCTTCCAGAAGCGTATCCGCTCTGCCTTCAAGACAGTCCCAAACCGTCTCCATGTGGCTCGTTTCCAGCTTTTCAAAATCTCTGAAAACATCTGCCAGTGGGCTGGGGGATTTCATCAGCGCATCCGCTTGGGCATCTGACAGATGGTGGTATTCCAGCGACAGCAGAATATCCTCCCGGACTGTGTATTCATAGGCGTGGTTCAGAATTTCCTCCGGGGACTGACCTTTCAGCCAGTCCCGGAAGACTTCCTGTTCGGCAAACATCTTCTGATACAATGCCGTGTTGCGTTCTCCGTTGGTCATCATCGTACCTCCTCATGGCGTTTTTGTTTCTTATCGTTCCTGCTGGGGGCGGGCTGGCTTCGCAGTTTGTCCAGCACAGAGGGGCGGGCAGCTTTGGCAACCACCTGTTCTTGCTGACCGCCCTTATGGGCATCCAAGTTCAGCTCCGCATCCAGAAAAATCAGCCGCGCGGTTTTGTCCCGCAACTCATCCTCATAGGGGAAGGGCTTGTCCAGCTCCGCCTTTGCCGCTTCCTGCTGGTGGTAGGTTTCGTCCAACTGTGTCTGGAAGGCTTTCAAGCGCTGGGGCATCTGCGCCAGAGCGTTGTCCAGACGAATCAGATTTCCCCTGGGATCGCTGCCCAGGGTGGCCTGGTGCCGCAGCCTGCCCTGCATGGTCAGCACATACTTTTTGCCGAAGTCCTCCAAAGTGACGGACATTTGAAAGCCCCGGTATGTACCGACCTCTACCGGGTCAAGCCCAGTTGATTTCTTAGCCGCCTCGATCAGAGCGGCACCGGCGTTGTCCTTGTCTGTCAGATCGTCAGCCAGCACGGTCATGCCTGCAAAGCCATCCGTGGGATGGGGGTGAGCTTCCAGCGTCTGCATATCCTCCTGAATTGCCTGAATGTATCCCTTCAGCTTTTCAATCTGTTCCGGGAAGTGCCGAAGCAGATTATCCTCCAGCCGGTATTGCTTGCTCTTGTAGTCAGCTTTCATAATTTTTAGCTTGGACACCTCCACATCCAAATCCATACGCTCCTTGATCCGGGGATCACCGGCGCACAGGGCTTTGATTTCCGCAAAGGACAGCGCTACCTCGTCCACATCGTCACAGGAGCGCACTGGGGACTTGGAACTCATAATCTGGGAAATGAACTTCTGCTTATTCTCCACGGTCTGCCACAAGTAAGCGTCGAAGGTCCCTTCTGTCACATAGCGAAACACATGGACTTTCTCATTCTGGTTGCCCTGACGCTCAATTCTGCCTTTGCGCTGCTGTAAATCACCGGGCCGCCAGGGACAATCCACATCATGGATTGCCACCAGACGATCCTGCACATTGGTGCCAGCCCCCATTTTGGAGGTGCTGCCCAGCAGCACACGCACCTGACCGGAACGCACCTTGCCGAACAGCTCCTTTTTCTTGACCTCCGTATTGGCGTCGTGAATAAAGGCAATCTGCTCTGCCGGAACGCCCCTGGCAATCAGCTTGGAACGAATGTCATCGTAAACGGTGAAGGGGGCTTTTTCTTCCATGGGCTGTATCGCTGACTCCGGGGAGGAAGCGTCTATATTCGTGCAGACAGCCTTTTTCACTTTCGGTGCAGCCTGTGGTGTGGAAATATCGCAAAAAACTAACTGGGTCAGCTTGTCCGCTTCACCGTCTTTCCAGACTTGCAGAATGTTTTCCACACACAGATTGACCTTGCTGCCCTCCTGGTCCGGGAAATCGGGATTGATAATCCGCTGGTCAAGCCCCAGCTTTCGCCCATCTGAGGTCACTTTCAGCATATTGTCAGTGGATGGGTCAACACTGCCGGAATGGATAGCGGCGGCTCGTTCGGAAAGCTCCTGCACCAGCCCTTTCTGTACCTCCGTGGGCTTGGCAACCACATTGTGGTACGCTACCTCCGGGACGGGAAGATGGAGCTGATCTGCTGTCTTAATGTCTGCAACTTCCTTGAACAGATTCATCAGCTCCGGCAGATTGAAGAACCGGCTGAATCGTGTCCGGGGACGGTAGCCCTTGCCCTCCGGTGCCAGCTCCAAAGCGGTGACGGTTTCACCAAATCGGGACGCCCAGCAGTCGAAGTGGGTCATGTGCATTTCTTCCAGATGGGCATACTGCAAATACCGCTGCATGGTGTAGAGTTCCGTCATACTGTTGCTGACCGGCGTACCTGTAGCAAAGACCACACCCCGGTTTCCGGTGAGTTCATCCATGTAGCGGCACTTGCCAAACATATCGCTGGATTTCTGCGCATCTGTAGTGGAAAGACCGGCGACATTGCGCATTTTTGTGTATAAGAACAAATTCTTGTAATTGTGCGCTTCGTCTACAAACATACGGTCAACACCCAGCTGCTCAAAGGTCACAACATCGTCTTTCTTATCGTCAGCCCGCAGCTTCTCCAATCGGGACTCCAAACCGCGCTTGGTGCGTTCCAACTCCTTGACGCTGAATTTCTCACCGCCGCTTTCCTTCAGCTCCGAAATGCCCATGGTGATCTCCGCAATCTGGTCTTGCAGAAGTTGCTCCTGCCGCTGCTTGCTGATGGGGATTTTCTCAAATTGGCTGTGGCCGATGATGACCGCATCATAGTCGCCGGTGGCAATCCGGGCGCAGAACTTCTTGCGGTTTTTCGTTTCAAAGTCCCGCTGCTTGGTGACAAGGATATTGGCGGAGGGGTACAGACGCAGAAATTCCGATGCCCACTGTTCTGTTAAGTGGTTGGGAACCACAAAGATGGACTTCTGGCACAGTCCCAGCCGCTTGCTTTCCATGGCGGCAGCGACCATCTCAAAGGTCTTGCCCGCACCCACTTCGTGGGCAAGCAATGTATTACCGCCATAGAGAACATGGGCAATGGCGTTCCGCTGATGCTCCCGGAGGGTGATTTCCGGGTTCATGCCCGCAAAGACGATGTGACTGCCGTCATATTCCCGTGGGCGGGTGCTGTTCATTTCCTCATTGTACTGCCGAACCAGTGCTTGACGGCGTTGGGGTTCTGCCCAAATCCAGTCCCGGAACGCATCCCGGATCAGCTGCTGCTTCTGTGCCGCCAGCGTGGTTTCCTTGGCGTTCAGCACCCGCTTTTTGCGTCCGTCCGCATCCTCAATGGTGTCGTACACCTGCACATCCCGGAGGTTCAGGGAATCCTCCAGAATTTCATAGGCGCTGACACAATCTGTGCCGTAGGTATTCCACGCAGCAACATCGTTGTAGGAAATCCGTTTTTTGTTGCTGATGCTCCATGCGGCGGTATAGGGAGAATACTGCACATCCATGGAATAGCGCAGATAGCTGGGGGTATCGAAGGTTTCAAACATGAACTGCTTGATGTAGGACTTGTCGATCCAGGTTGCGCCCAGCCGAACCTCAATCTCCGAAGCATCCAAATCCTTGGGCTGCGCAGCGAGCAAGGCTTCTACATTGACCTGATAGGCAGGATTCTCCGCCGCAGCCGCTTCCGCCTGCCGGAGCTTTTGCCGGACATTGCCGGACAGATATTCGTCCGCTGTTACCCAGCCCATGCCGTCCTTTGAATTGCCGAGGGTGGGGTCATGGAAAATCACACCCCGCAGTTCTGATGCCAGTTCCTCGGCGGTTTTCCCGGTGAGATTGGACATATATTCCATGTTCACCTCTGCCTTTTCCGCAATGGAAAGGGTCAGGGCTTCACTGGCAGTATCCACAGAGGTGACTACCCGGTGGGGCTGAATGGTGCGTTTGGTGAACATATCCGCCTTGCGCTGGAAATTGCCATCATCGTCCATGACTTCCAGAGCGCACAGGAGGAAATAGGAGGAATCGTCGGAGAATGCCAGCTTGTTGCCCCGGCTGTTGATAAGTCCGTGGTTTTCTGTGAAGCTGTCATAGAGCCGGTTCAGTTCTGCTTGTTTATCCTGAATGGCGGAATCCGGGATGGTTTCGTCCATTTGGAGGTCGATCAGCTCATGGACGCAGGCGCTGAGTGCCAGCATACCCTTGATACGCTCCTTGGCGGTGGCGTTCAGATCGGGTCTGACCATGATGCTGTTTTCCCGGAAGTAAACCTCCCCGTCCACAAGGGTATAGGAGAAGTTCTTCACATCCGGGTCTGCTGGAAGGGTGTTCTGAATGGATTCGCCTTCGCCCAGATCGGGCAGCTCCGCTTCCTGATAGGTTCCGTGGATATGCTGTACCGCTTCATGGAGCTGGTCGGCAAGGGAACTGTCCTCCAGCGGCTCCACTGTGTAATCCATGCCGTGGGCGGTGCTTTCGGAGCTGTTTCTGCCCATGACCATTTCTGGATGGTCGAGGAAGTAGCTGTTGATGGCATAACCGTCCTCGGTCTGCCCCAGATGCACCCAATCCGGTTCTATATCCATTACCCGGTCACGCCTTTGCAGGAACAGAATATCCGACACTACCTCTGTACCGGCATTGGCTTTGAAGGCGGTGTTGGGGAGTCGGATGGCCCCCAGAAGCTCCGCTCTCTGGGCAAGATACCGGCGCACGGTGGAATCCTTGGCATCCAGGGTATAGCGACTGGTGACGAACGCCACCACGCCGCCGGGACGCACCTGATCCAATGCTTTGGCGAAGAAATAATTGTGGATGTTGAAGCCCAGTTTGTTATAGGCCGGGTCATTGACCTTGTACTGGCCAAAGGGAACATTGCCGATGGCCAGGTCGAAAAAGTCCCTGCGGTCCGTGGTTTCAAAGCCTGCTACGGTGATATTTGCCTTGGGATAGAGCTGTTTGGCAATCCGTCCGGTGACGGAATCCAGCTCCACACCGTACAGGCGGCTACTTTGCATTTCCACTGGCAGCATCCCAAAGAAGTTGCCCACGCCCATAGACGGCTCCAGGATATTGCCGGTCTGGAAGCCCATATTTCCTACAGCTTCGTAGATAGCACGGATAACCGTGGGACTGGTGTAGTGGGCATTCAGCGTGGATGCGCGGGCGGCGGTGTATTCTTCTGGGGTAAACGCGGCTTTCAGTGCCTGGTATTCGGATGCCCAGCTGGGCTTGCTTGCGTCAAAAGCATCCGGTAGACCGCCCCAACCCACATAGCGGGAGAGGACTTGCTGCTGGTCAGGACTTGCCTGCAAGCCCTCCGCCTCCAAGTGCCTTAACAGCTGAATGGCATTGAGATTTGCCTGGAATTTTGCCTTTGCGCCACCAGCTCCCAGGTCATCATCTGTGATACGGAAGTTCTGGGCATTCCGATGGCTTGCTGCCTTGAAGTCGGCATAGGATGCTTTTTCTGCTGCGGAAGCGCTGGGGAACTCCTGCCATTGACCGTCAATGAGGATGGATACCGCAGGGCTGTGTGCGGGAGGCTCGTCTGGTTCAGCTTGTGAAATGGCATCGTCCGGGTCGGGAATAAGCTCGCCCATTTCTGAAAGCGCCGCCTGCCCCTCATGTTCCAGGATCAGCTTTTCTTCTTCGCTTATGGCAGGAGGTTTCACAGCAAAAAGATGGGCGTTGCGCTCATCCTGGCGCAGTAGCACTTCAAGGCGTTCCTTGCTTTCCGCACGGAAAACAGGGTATGCCTGCGACGGATCACGGAGATGTACGTCAAACAGCCCGACTTCGGTGATCTCAAAGGGCTTGTTGTCCAGATAGACGGTATCGCCTACCGAATACAGGGCTTTGTTCTCCTGCGGCAAGAACACAGATTCAACTGTTTCAAGTGCATTCTCCGTCGCTTCCTCACGATTGTGCCAGCGGTACTGCTCTATATCTTCATCTGACACATGAACGAGGTCACTGAAATCAAGGATTTCCAACTCGTTGGCAATCAGGTCTTGCAGGGAACTGTACTGCCGGGTCTCCAAATGTTCATCGTTCAGATCCCGCTCCAACCGGAATTTCACAAGGTCGATATTCACCTGAATGGGAATCTCATCGTCGGTGATGGTCGTGTAGGCAATGCCGATTTTCGCTGGGTCGCTGAAATCTGGTTCAGAGCCGTATTCACTCTGGCAGAAGTCAGAGATCAGCCCCTTTGCCCGTTCCATAAGTACCTGCTCTTGCAGCTTCAGCCGGTATTCTTCCGCCTGCCATTCGCTTGTAAATTCCTCTGCAACACCGTCAGCGTCAACATAGTAACCGTCGGCCTCATCGTCCCATATGGCATACCGGGTATAGAAGCCTTGGTCAAGACTTACCACATGGAAGCGGTCTGCGGGGGCGATGTCGCTTTCCGTAGATGCTGCCGACTTTTCGACCCAATCACGTCCCGCTGCCTCCGCGTGTGCCCGTTCATCCGGGTAATTGCCGTAGACGCGCAAATACTTCCGTGTCTGCTGGTTGTAGATAGCCGCACCGTCATATTGAAAGCCGTCACCCTCCATTGTGCCGTCCACATAGCCCTGCGCAGCTTTTTCTGCTTCGGCCAATGTCTGGTAGTCCAGCTTATCATCAAACCCATTTTCAAAATGATGGTACGCAACGACCAGATACGGCGGTGCCATCCGCTCGGCATAATCGTCGATAACCTCTTTGGTCAGCCATTCAGGCTTTTCAGGGAGCGTATCGTACAGTTCCCGCATTTTGGCGATCTGCGCACGAACACTGCCTGCCCACAAATGCTTTTCCGCACGGTTGCCTGCGCCAAGGAAATACTCACAGTCAGAACGAAGGCGGTCCAGAAGCCGATACTCCTGATTATGCTCCAGTACAGTCTTTTCCTGCTGGGTGAAGAATTTGTCCTCGCGGATAAGCTGTGCAATGCGGCGCTGAACTTTGGGCCAGGGCAGCACAACTTCATCATCAACGCCGGTAACAACGACCCGCAAGGGACGGCTGAGGTCTGTACCGTATTCCGTTGCCAGCCATGCGGCAGTGTTCCGCTCCCGACCATGGTCTCCCATGTACGATGCCACAGCCTGCTTGCTTTCAGAATTTCCGTTCCATTTCCGCAAGGCAGCGTCTATGTCAGCCTGTGTAATTTCTCTTATTGGGGGAATGACGGTGGACGCTACTGATAGATGCTCTTGAGATGGCTCATCAATATGCCGCGTTGGCTGCGGTGCGATCTGAAGAATATCTATGTCATCCTTGCCGGGCTGACGATCTGCCAAAACCACCGTTTTGTTTTCCTCACCCAGCCTGTCCAGATATTCTTCCACAACTTCGTTGGGCAAATAGCACACGGAAACTTGTTTCGGTTCTCCAAGGTGTTCCCGTTGAACAGCCTCCAATCCGAGAAGTGTTACAGCAAATTGCGTGTCTTTCTGGAATGACAAATAGCCACCGTTCAGCTTTATCAGAACGATGGCATCAGGATATTGACTTTTTACTTCCGCATACCAGTCATAGAACAGACTGACTGTCGGGAGTGTGGCCGCAAGATTACTTTCCTTGACGGCATTATAGCTGTTGTAGGCGATGGTTCGCGCTGTAGCCTGTGCCAGCTTTTCGTCATAAAGCACCTGTTCATCTGGTGTAAAATAGCGGTTCAGGCGGATCAGTTCAGAGATGCGGGAAGCGACCTTATTCCAATTCATCTGAATATCTGTACAATCGCTCTTTTTCAGTACGATGCCTTTGCTGCCGTGTTCTTCAAAGCTGCCGCTTTCCCCGGATACAGCATGGGAGCGTCCACCAGTACCGTATTCCTCTTTCAGGAAATCAGCGCACTCTTTGGGCGAGTGCTGTGCCTGGAAAAACGCATAGATGCGGCTCTTTCCACCCTCGAAGCTGCTCCCATTTGCAAGAGAATCTGCAATTTCATCCTCCGTAATGAATTTCCCGGTTTCCGGGAGTGCTGCCATGTTGGAATGGTATTCTTTGCGTGGCAGGGACAATTCTTCCAGCCGGGTGAGAAGTGCCTGTGGCCGATGGTAGTGGAAACGCAGCAGTTCCCGGTTTTCACGGTAGGCGTCAGCAAACGCCCAGGATTCCGTCAGAAGTATTTCTCGAAATGCGGGATTTGCCAGTTCATCCGTCAGGCGTTCTGTTTCCTCCGGGTAATTGGTGCTGCGAATATTACTTAGACAGGACAGATGCCCCAGCGATTTTGCTTCATCCGAAAGATCGTGATAAAGGCCCCAAACTTCGGCAGCAATACGCTGGCGCTCATTCCGTGGTGCTTCCGCAACCTCTAAATTGGTGGCAAATGTGCCGCTATCCAGCAGTTCTTCCGTGCGCCCTGCTGCATCTGCCCAGCTGATAACTTGGGCAGAGGGAAGATAGCGCGCAGTGTCGCCGCTTGCGATGTAGATGCCGTACTCGCTATACCATGCGGAAATTTTGCCATTTTCCGTGATCAGGCCGTTTCCGCCGTGGTAGAGCGCTTTCAGAAATGCCGCACGATTTTCCAAAGGTTTTTGTTTGGAGAACTCGGCAACAATTTTCATTCGTGCGTCATCTTCGTTGCCGCCTGTGCGCAGGATATGGTCAATGTCAGCCTGAGAAATGAACATAGAAAAAGCGGAGGGTGTCGCTTGGACACGCTCCGCTTCTGTGATGGATTCAATTTGCTGGGCCTCCGTGGGGAAGAATGAAAACTGCTCGACAGGAGAATCTTCCGTCAGGTGTAAATCAGCTCCGTCAGGATCACTTCCTCGGCCTGGGCTTTCAGGTTGTTCATCAGCCCCACCCATTTCATGGGGTAGCTGGCTTTCAGAGCTTCCGTCACCCCTGCCGACTGCATCAGCTTCGGCATCATCTGCTCTAATCGCCGGTTCGCCGTCTCGTCGATCTCCCGCAGATGGGGATACAGCTGCTCCGACAGGATCAGTCGGTTCCACAGCACCGGGCGATGCTCCTGAAGGTATGCTTTCCGCATTCTCCCGTACTTGCCCAGGGGCTTGCTCTCCTGCTGGGACAGGCTCAGATTGGGAATCCAGTAATCCCCGCTGCGGATATAGGTCAGTTCGGTCATTTTCGTAGCTCCTTTCAGACAGCTTTTCACGTTCATATTTCTTGATGGTGACTTCGATATTGCGGAGGATTTCTTCGCTGATGCCGCTGATGGCACTACCCAGAGCATCAACGGTCTGGGGTGTGTTGAAGTCGAACACCGGCATGAAGTCCTCCGGGGCAAAGTGGGCATTTTCTGCCAGACCACACCGGGACAGCAGCATATAGGTGGTGCTGACGGTAGCGGCGTTGAGGAACGCCACGCCTTTGTCATAGTCATGATACTGCTCCAGATACGAACCGTCAACAATGTCGAGGATATCCTGCTGGTGGGCAAGGAAGTATTCCGTGACTTTCACAGAGGAAATCTGTTCCAAGAGGTCAGAGAAGCTGCCCGGATAACGAATATCGTATTGCAGCTCCAAAGAATCGGAAACGACTTGTTCATGTTCCGGGCGGAATTCCCAGAGGTAGGGGCTGCGGGAACGCTCCGTGGTGCGGGTGTCTGCCACATCGAACACATATTTCAGCTTCGGAGTGTCCCCGGAGTGGTCGATAAGAGCGATGCCTTTCGCACCCCGGCGAACATAACGCCCCATTCGTTTGTTCCACAGTTCATAATCCGCGCAGGCGGTGGCTTCCGGGCGCTGGGCGTAGATCATAAGCTGTTCATGGTAGGGGTATTTGTATAGGCGGGCGGCAGTGGTCAGAAAATCTGTCCAGCTCTGGTAGCTGCCAGTCATCTGGGTAGCCATGCGGTCCGCCAGCTGGTGGTATTGTTGCAATACGGATGCCATTGTGGTTCTCCTTTCTGAGAAAATAAAAAAAGACGACCGAAAGGCCGTCTAAAATGGGAAGTATTGCGGTCAAAGAAATACGCTCTGGACATTGTGTGGTCCAGGGCGTGTTTGTCAGAACATATCCAGATTGGAAAGCTGGTGCCGTTGGTCTTTGCGACCATAGACCGCACCAATAATCTGAACCTTTTTTGTTTCTTCGTCTACCCAGAAGTAGATTAGGTAGTTTTTGACTGGAAATTTGTGGATGCCCTGACTGTGCCAGGGTTCTTCATCCGTCAGCGGGACGCGATTGGGAAACTGATCCAGAGAAGCGATTTCCCCTTGAAGCGTATCCAGCATTTTCATGGCAGTCTCAGGTGCCTGAAGCGTGAAGCGGATATAGCTGACGATTTCCCGGATTTGTTCCTGGGCCTGCTGCGTGATTTTGACTGTATATTTCTCTGACATTTACTGCATCTCCCGTTTCAGATCTGCAAATACATCAGAAGCGGCACGGGATTTGTCTGCCTTTGCCTCGTTCAAACCACGCTCCATCATGGCATGGAAGGCGGGTTCATCCATTTCATCCCGTGCAACTGGTACTGCCGGGACAGAGAGGGAGAAAGGAATGCTCCGAGTCATGATAATCTGCTTATAGAGCGTATTGATGACAACGGAAACAGGAATGCCCAGCATTTCCATGATTTCCTCTGCCTGCTCCTTCACATTGGGTTCTACACGAGCCATTACATTTGCGGTTTTTGCTGCCATAGTTCATACCACCTTTCTGACTCTATTATATACAAATGTATAGCGATTTGCAATACAAAAGCAAAAAATTTACAATTTGAATATCAGAGGTGCCGTTCCGGCAGGGGGCGTACTATTGACAGACGAAAGAGGCGTTCGTGAAAACCAGAGAATTCAAGGCGGCCTCAGAGCAGATGGCGATATAACTAGCAGCTTCTTCTTGGGGAATCATAACATCATAACCGTCAAAACCATTCAATACCTGTTGTCCGGGCACTTTTACAGACAAGGAATCCAGATCAAGGTAATAGGTGTTGATTACACCCGCAGCATCCTGTTCACAGGCTTGGGAGATAGCAACCTCTCTGTCTGTGGTCAATTTCAGTATGTTTTCCCGAACACCGAAGGAGGGATGCTGAATCACATGATCGCTGCCTAAATACACAAGAATCTTCTCCATTTGTCTTTCCTCCTGAACACAAACTTTCCCCAGTCTATCATGTTCCGGGGGAACTGTCAATCGACACTCTACCCAAAATCGGAGGACAGAATTCTACTTGACAGAATTCCTTTTGTTTATAGAGGGAGGCCATCCCAAGGCTCCAATCCCATTTCTTCCCAAGTAACACCATAGGGCGCACCGCCGGAGGTATATCCGGCTATGAAAAAGAAACGATCATCCTGCCAGAATTCCGTTGTAGCGGGTTCACGCTTTTTCTTTTTCCGCTTTCGGGGAGGTTTTGGAGCTTTCTTCTGCTTTGGCTGCTTGGTGAGAGATTCCAAAGTAATCCCAGCTTCAACATCCCGCTGGATGCGCAGAGCATACGCATCCAAGCGTTTGGCATAAAGCTGCCGGATTTCCTCATAGGCGACCCGGGAGTTCGCACCTCGTACCTTGGCATAGACAGTTTGGCACAGCGTTTCAAATTCCTCTGACTCCGGCATCCGCTGGTATTGCAGAAAGAACCGCAGCGTCTCCCGATACATCCAGTCGGCAATGCGGGCTTTCTGTTTCTGCTTCAATGCCTTATAGGGCACAAGTGGTTTCTCTGGCATAGAATACCCTCCCTCTATCATCGAGGCAAGTATAACAGAAAAGCGGCAGGAAGTCTATCAATCTTCCTCGTCAAAGTCGGGGATCAGATCAAGGGTGGCAAATTTCGCATCGGTCATAAGATTCAGCTTGGCGATGGCACCGTCCGTCAGTTTTTTCAGCTCCTGCTCATCTTCATCCAGATAGGTACGCATTTCCACAAGGGCGTGAATCAGCCCCAAACGGCTTCCGGGGTTGTAGATGCTCATAAGCTGTTGTTCTTCAAAGGTGAAATCATTCATGTTCAAATCTCCTGTTCTTTTGATTTTTGGGGTTTGGCTTTGCGCTGGGACTGCTGCGGCTGTTCTTTGAGCTTTTCAAGGACAGATGCCTTTTTCTCCCGGTGGACGGCATCTGCCAAATCCATCAGGGAAATGGGCTGACCGGATTTGACTTGTTGTTCCAGATCGGCTACCATGGGCTGCTTGCCGTTGTTGATAATACCGTCGATCATGCCGTAATCATCTTCTGTGGACATTTCAGCCGCCTTCAGATAATTTTCCGACATGAAACCGGGAAGCTCCTGGAAGCCAACATTGTCGCAGTAGTGGTAGGATACCACGCCGTCCTGTTTCAGCGCAATGATGTCACTGACGGACAGGCTGTGGCCGGTAAAATCCCCAGGGCGGTTTATGTTGAACATCTCAAACAGGTTCTCCAAAGTAGCCGACTGGTTTTGAGCGCAGACAATCGGGCCGGTGTATAGGATATCGTAGTTGCCAGGAGAAGGGGGCTGGGAAAGATATTTCAGTCCTGTATAACGTAGCTCGGCAGGCGCACTCCCTTTCAATTGCATCACGGCATAGGCATCTCCGGGAGTCTCCAGAAAACGCCGGTGAACATCACGGGCGCGAATGGTGTCATGGATATTTTGCCAATCCTCACAGGTAATGCCGAAAATACCGTCATGGTTCACAATGTCCTCGGCATCAAATACCATTTCGGCCGGTTTGTCCGGGTACAGCGTGAAAATCACCACATCCTTTTCCAGCAGCTCCATGGCCCGGTCTTTGGATAGCGGGTACATATCCGGGGCGGTGTAGCCGCATCGTTCCGCCATGTCTGGGGTGATGGTCGGATCAGGAAGTGGAAGACTATAATCCGGCTCCTGCTCTTTCGGCGGTGCCGGTGGTGGTACAGCTTCCGGTGCGGATTCCGGGGGTAAAACCTCTGGGCTGGTATCTTGCTCCTGTGTTTCTGTCTGGATACCCCGTTCCTTGCAGATTTCCCGGTAATGCTGCTCAATCCCGGAAATCAGCTCCGAGGAGGTCTTGTTTATGGTTTCCAGACTGGCACGGAGTTCCTTCAGCTCCTTGCCTTGGGACCAGGAAGCGATATAACCGAAGCTGTTGTCGGCGGTTTCGATGCCGAAATACTGGCAGACGGCATAGGAAATGCTTTCCGCTTCCACTTCTTCGGTATTCCGGCTCTTTTCCCCCGGAACAAGAATCGTCTCCCTATCGTCCGCAAGCTCTGTCATGTGTTCATAATCGTGGAGCTTGGAGTGGGCAATTTCATGGACGGCGGCACAAATGGTCTGCACCTGGCTCATGCCCTCTCGCAGAAAGATTTTCTGCTTCTTGGGGGCAAAATAACCGTCCATCCCCGGCTCCATAGCCTGAAAAGAGATCGGCACGGGGGAAGTGCGGCGCAGGGCTTCCAGAAATATCTCGTATTCAGCTACATCCCCGGTCAGGGTAGAGCTGATCTGCGGCAGCGGCCTTCCGTCTGTCTGGGAGACGTCGAACACAGATACTACTTTGAACATGGGAATGGTGACTTCCTTTTCCTCGGTAACTGGCTCGCCGTTTTCATCCAGCAGCGGCAGCTTGGTATCCGGGTCCAGCTTCTGCGCCTCCTGTTTTATCTTATAGGGGGTGGGAGCCAATATCTGAATCCCTTTTTCACCCTTCTTGACATGACGGCCAAAACTGTTTTTCCACTTGTTGAATCCGGCAACCAGCGTGGCATCGGGCCGCTGGGCATGGATCAGCATGACATTATTCAGGGAATACTTGTGAAAGCGGCTCATGGTGGTAAGGTAGTTCCGGTAGCGGTCACTTTCAAACAGTTCCATGATGCCTTTTTCAATGCCAGCCGTGATCTCTTTGATGCGCTCCTTGCTGGATTGTTTTTCGGACAAATTTGATCGCTCCTTTCTTTGATTTGACTGCTCCCCATGTGACATAGATGGGTCACACAGGGAGCTTTCTCCGCATATAAAAGCCGATTTTGGCTTTCCAAATGTAAATACATATACCCCTGCGGAAGTGCGTGAAAAAGTCATTAGTATCACCCACTTTTTTGGCCCTTAAATGCGGAGATTCCAATACTGAACGCGCTTCCTTTCGGCATCCCGACGCCTGCGTTCCTGAACGGAACACGCAGGACAATACTTTGCTCGGTGAGATTTGGACAGGACAGGCTTTCCACAGATGACACAGCGTTTCCTCGGCTGGGTATGGAGAATGGATGCTTCCAGTGCCGGGTCATTGGGCAATACGGCATTTCGGAACCACTTGCAGTTCAGGGAGTAGGAAATCCACTGTGGGCAGACATTGCAGAACGACCAGTCAAAGAGCAGGCAGCTCCCATTGTCATAATTGCAGCAGCGGCTGCGTATCAGCTTTCGCACCTGCTTCAGCTGCTCGTCATTCATCCGGGGCAGATCAGCCATTGCCAAACACCAGCTTGAACCGTGCCCGATCCCCATCATCTTCCAGAACCACGGCAGCATCGTAGACCTTCCCGGTTTTGGAGGAAACACAGCCCTTCAGCGGAGCGCGGCCTGTTTCCAAAAGGAGCTGGGCGGTTTTTCTGTCCAAGGTTTTCTGCTTGAGAGTAAAGAACCGGCTGTCTCTCCACAGAACGAATTTGCAGTCCTGCCCGGTGCAGAAGTATCCCTTGCTGCGCTCAATCACCGGTCTGCCGCACCGGGGGCATTTGCCCACGGTTTTTTCGGTGGAGGGGAACAGAATATCCGCACCGGAAACCGGGCGGTAATTCTTGACTAAATCAGTGAGCATCTCCTGAATGTCGTCCAGAAAGTCCTCCGGCTCCAACTCGCCCTTTTGCACCTGGGACAGTCGATTCTCCCATTCTGCCGTCAGCAGCGGAGACTGGAGCTGTTCCGGCAGAACCGTAATCAGGGAATTGCCCAGAGCCGTGGGAACCAGAATGGTCTGCTTTTTTACCTTGCGCCGTTCCAGCATTCCCGTGGATACCAGCTTTTCCAGAATCCCGGCACGGGTGGCAGGGGTTCCCAATCCCTTGCGTTCCGCATCCACCGGCATATCTTTCGCCCCTGCTGTTTCCATGGAGGACAGCAGAAGGTCTTCTGTAAAATGCTTGGGCGGCTGGGTTTTGCCATCCTTTACAGATACCTTGCTGGGGGTCAGGATTTGCCCGACCTCCAGACCGGAAAACCACTTCTGGGGGATGCTTTTCTGGCTGTATTTCTTCCATCCGGCATCCAGAAGCATCTTCATGGTGGTCTTGAAGGGTTCACCGCAGGTGATGGTGATTTCTGCTTCCCGGTAGCGATACGCCCCACTGACCGCCATCAGCACCTGTCGGGAGATCAGTTTCAGGATATTCTGTTCCGCCGTGGGGAGTGTGGACAAATCCTGTTCTCCCGCTGCCATTGTGGGAAGTATGGCATGGTGATCGGATACCTTTTTGGAATTGCACACCTGCTGCGCCAGAATATCGCTGGGGGAATCCAGTCCGCAGATTCCGGCAGCGCACAGAACGATTGCCGGGACACTTCCCAGCATATCGTCGGTCAGATACCGGCTGTCTGTCCTCGGATAGGTACACAGCTTCTTTTCATAGAGTGCTTGCAGATAGTCCAGGGTCTGCTGGGCGGTGTACCCCAAAAGCCGGTTGGCATCTCGCTGGAGGGTGGTCAGGTCATAGAGTGCCGGGGTTTTTTCTTCTTTATCACTGTGGCGAATGTCGGAAACCACAGCATCCTGGTTCTGGCATTTCTTTGCAAGCTGCTGGGCTTCCGTTCTGTCCGGGAATTTCTTGCTGGAAACGGTGAAATCCGGGAAGTCCAGATTCACGGCGAAAAAATCTTCGGGAACGAATGCAGAGATTTCCGATTCCCGCTGTACCAGCAGGGACAGCGTGGGAGACATGACCCGGCCCACATTCAGCTTGGTGCCGTAAAGCAGAGAAAAGTACCGGGTGGCGTTGATGCCCACCAGCCAGTCCGCCTTGGCTCGACACAGGGCGCTTTTGTACAGCCCATCAAAATCAGAGCCGGGACGAAGATTCTGAAATCCATCCCGGATGGCTTCATCCTCCATGGAGGAAATCCACAGCCGTTTCATAGGCTTCTGGCAGTCAGCCAGATAGTAGACACTTCGGAAGATCAGCTCGCCCTCCCGTCCGGCATCGCAGGCGTTGACAACTTCGGTCACATCCTCCCGGTTCATCAGCTCCTTCAGGATGGAAAACTGATCCCGCTTATCGGGGAAAATCTCAAAGCGGAAGGGGCATGGCAGGATGGGTAAATCCTCCCGCTTCCATTTGGCGTAGCGTTCGTCGTACACGCTGGCATCGGCAAGCCCCGCCAGATGGCCAAAACACCAAGATACCAGAAAGCCGTTTCCTTCCAGATAGCCGTCCTTTCTAGTAGTAACGCCCAGAATCCTGGACAAGCTCTGTGCGACCGAGGGTTTCTCAGCAATCACAAGCTGCATACTGTCACCTCCAGAGAAGCACCCCTGCGCACCTCACGGTGGCAGGGGTGAACGCAGCCTTCGCCGTAGCGCTGACAGCCATAGCAAAGGTGATCTGTGGGGAGGACAGGTTTTCTGTCCTCCCGCTGGGGATGGGGCTTGCTGATCATCATCTTTTCATAGAACCGGGACTTCCCGGTGGTGAAGTAACTCATTTGGATTCCGCTTTCTCCTTTTCTTCATAGGGTTCAAAGTCGGCATAGTCCTCGTCATCCTCGTCCATGCCGTAGTCGTAGTCATCCAGATCGGTGTCGCCCTTGGTTTTGGGATTGGGTATCTTGTTCTTCAGGAAGTACCAGCCCATGACGCCAGCCATGACGATCATCAGCAGCACAGCCAGAACAGCGCCGGAATTGGATTTCTTTTCCGGCTCTTTCACCGGCTCTGTCGCGGGGACAGTGGGTTCCTCAGAGGGTTCCGGCTCTCTGCCAACGCACTCGGTCATGTTTTTGGCGCAGATCGGGCAGGTGGTGTTCACATGACCGGCATAACAGCGGTCAATACAGCCGCAGACTTCCACCTTGTTGCCGTCCTCCAGCAGCGCCTGCAAATCAGCGTCATCCACCTTGTTCAGGAAATAGGTGCTGAACTGCTCACTTTTTTCATCCACAGGGGCATCGTAGTCGATGATGATGTAGAAAATCTCCCCGCTGCGGGTTTCAATGGTAATGAACTGCTTGTTGGTGTCCGCATGGAACTGGAGATCTTTCGCAATGGCATTTCCCTCCGTGAAGGGTTCCACCGGCGTCACCGTGGTGGGCGTGGTTGGAGCTGTGGTGGCAGGCGGCTCCGTTTCCGGCGGCGTGGTAGGCTTTGGTGCAGTGGGCTTTGGTGTCGGCTGCGTGGGAGGGGGGTCTGTGGGATCAGATGTGTAGATAATCACATCACCCTTGGGGGGATTGGCTTCGGCGGATGCTGTGATGGTCAGAAAGGACATACACAGCAACAGCACCGCCAGCAGAGTGAAAAAGCGGCGATTAAGCCTCAATGGAAACATCCTCCTTTTCCTTGGTTTCGGTGATATTGGGCGCAGCCTGGACTTTTGCCAGCAGGTCGGACAGGGCTTCCGGGGACAGACCGCACTCCCGAACCATGCCGATGATGTCAATGTTCTCCAGCTCCTGAATCTGCTTTTTCAGTTCTGCGTTTCGGGACTGGAGCTTGCTGATTTTCTCCGTGTTCTTATCCAGCTCGGCACGGAGCTTTTGCAGTTTGGGATTCATAGAATCACGCTCCTTATCAGGGCAGACGCCCAAATGTGAAAAAATGGGACTGCCAGTATTGGGTGTTGATATTTGTGTAAGAAATGGGATTTCCGCAGTGAATCATTCGGTTTTCTCCCACATAAATGCCTACATGGGAAACACCATTTGTTTTGTAGGTGCCCTTGAAGAACACCAGATCACCGGGACGGGCGTTGCGCCGGGAAACCGGGGTGCAGAGGTTGTACAGCCCTTGTGCGCTGATTCTGCCGACCCGCCAGCCGCTGTGATTGAGAACCCAGCATACGAAGCCAGAGCAGTCAAAGGAAGTGCTGGGATTGCTGCCGCCCCAGATATAGGGGTAACCCAGATACTTTTCCGCTTCCTTTATCATGGTGGCGAACCGGGCGTTTTCCAGAGCCTCCGGCGGAAGGTCATACTTGGTGTAACCCTCGATCAGCATCTGCCGGATGTAGTCAGAATCCGGGAACAGGTCGGGGCGGTTGCCAAGCGTAGCCATATAGATGGCGTAACGACCCAGGGTTTCCTCGTTCATCACATACACGGGGACATGGCTGAGATCGAAGTTTTCCAGCTTGACGGTGACGCTCCTGTAGGTGTAGGAAACCTGAGTTTCATACTCGTATTCCTCCATAATGGGGTAGCCCCACTGGTCATACAGATAGGCCCCGGTGACGGGATCACGGGCATGGCGTTCCCCGGTGACGGTTTCCGTCCGATAGCGGGTTTCACTCGCCACAGTTTCCGTGAGGATGTACTGCTTTTCAAACAGCATTTCCAGCGTTCCCATGACCTCCTGCAATGTCCACTCGCCGGGGTGCATGGCGGACAGAATCGCCGTCAGCACATAGGGGTCATGCCCGATGTCGTCCAGCGCATAGTGGTACTCGTCATAGTCATGGGTTTGCTCATAGTGGTCCAGCTTTTGCTGCAATGCCTGTTCCATGGCGCAGTAGGCTGCTTCCGCACCCACAATATCATCGTCAGCGGCGGCATAGCTGCCGGCAGCGATTCCAGCACCGATGCCCTCCACCATCATGGAGCAGGAGGACACGGCGTTCAGGAGGAATGCCAGGATCAGTAGGATACCGAGGACAGCGGTGAAGCCCTTCTTATGCCGTGCCGCAAAAGCTGCGGCCTGTTCGGCCTTTTTCGTGGCTTCTTTCGCGGCCTTGGCACTGCCCTCCACGGTACTGCGTCCGGCTTTCTGGGCAGCATACTGGCGCTTGATTGCCTGCTTCTGACGCCACCGGGACAGGGGATTGCTGGCGGGGTGTTCCACCTCTGCTTTCTTTTGCAGGGCATGGATGTTTGCTTTCTCCAGCTGCTTTTCCGCACGGGCAGCGGCACAGTAGGGCTGGAGCTGGGCGGAATGGTGGGCTTCCTGAAGAAGATGCCCGGTGCCCTCGGCACTGTCCAAAGCACTGCTCGCAGCTTCCACGCCCACATTGTCATCCTCGGATTCCCGGATTTCCCGGCGAATCTGCCTGCGCGCAGCGGCGGCAGGCGCATCAGTGACTTTGAGCCGGGAGGGTGGCTTCTTCTCGGTATCCTCAAAATGGAGCTTTACCTTGATCTTGCCATTGCTGTTGTCGGTCATCAGCTCCCGCTTGATAACCTTTTTGGTGGGGATTTTTGCCTGGGCTTTCTCTGCCTTGTCAGCAGCCTTCTCCGCTTTCTGGACAGCTTTGCCCATTACCGGGTCGAGCCGCTCTTTATCGGTGAATTGCAGCCGGGATTCACGCAAAAATACCACCTGCCAGAGTTACCGGGGTATGGGTATTCCTCATTCCTCTGCATCCTCCTTCTTGTCTGACGGGCGAGTGGTCATAAGGCGGTACAGCTCCGTATCCTTGGGGAAGTTATCCACAAAGGGAACGATGGTATCACCGTAGAACAGCAGACCTTCACCGGCATTGGAGTGGGTCACATAGGAAAGCTGGTGGGGAGAAATGCCCAGCTGCTGGGCGAGAATCTTCCGGTCACCGGCGGCTTGGTTGAGCATATAGATGAAGTCAGAATTCTCAAAAATGTTCTCAACTTCTCTGGAAGCCAGCAAATCTTTGACATTTTGGGTGATACCCGTGGGAATACCGCCCCATTTACGGAACCGCTTCCAGATTTCCACGGAGTAGGCAGCGGTCTGCTCCTCCTTCAGCAGCAGGTGGAACTCGTCAATGTAGTACCGGGTGGCTTTGCTGGCTTCCCGGTTGATGGTGACGCGGTTCCAGACCTGATCCTGAACAATCAGCATACCGATTTTCTTGAGCTGCTTGCCCAGCTCCTTGATGTCATAGCAGACCACCCGGTTGCTTACATCTACATCGGTGCGGTGGTTGAACACATTCAGAGAACCGCTGACATAGATTTCCAAAGCGGTGGCAACGAACTGGGCTTCCTTTTCTTCCTGTTTTCTCAGGCAGTCATAGAGATCACCGAGGATGGGCATGTTTTCCGGCTTGGGATCATTGAGGTAGTCCTGATACACCATCCGCACACAACGGTCAATGATGGTTTTCTCCACAGGCTTCAGGCCGTCCTTGCCGCCCACAATCAGCTCACACAGGGAAAGGATAAAGTCCGATTTCAAAGAAAGCGGGTTTTCTTCGTCGCTGTAGTTGAGGTTGATGTCCATGGGGTTGATGTGGTGCTTGGAGGTGGGCGAAATTTTGATGACCTGTCCCTCCAGACGCTGCACCAGGGGGAAGTATTCTCCCTCGGGATCGCAAATCATAATATCGTCGTTTGTCACCAGAAAAACATTGGCTATTTCCCGTTTGGCGGAGAAAGACTTGCCGGAACCGGGGGTGCCGAGAATCAGACCGTTGGGATTTTTCAGCAGCTTCCGATCCACCATAATGATGTTGTTACTTAGGGCGTTGATGCCATAGTACAGTGCCTCCGGGCTGTCCTGATACAGCTCCTGGGTGGTAAAGGGAACGAAGATTCCCACGCCGGAGGAGGTCAGACCCCGCTGAATCTCAATCTGGTTGAGACCCAGGGGCAGACTGCTGACCATGCCTTCTTCCTGCTGATAGTCCAGCGCCGTAATGCTGCAATTATATTTCTGGGCAATGGAATTTGTCTGAAACACATTGTTGTCCAGTTGGCGCTTGGTGTCGGCGGTGTTGAGAATCAGAAAAGTCACAAGGAACATTCTCTGATTCCGGCTCTGAAGGTCAGAGAGCAGCTTTTTGGCTTCCGCACCGTAGGTGGCAAGGTCGGAGGGAATGATGTCCATGTCATATCCGGCACGAACAGCCTTTTTCTGTTCCTCAATCTTACTCTTGTCCAGATCGGTGATGGTGCGCTTGATGGTCTTGATGGCGCTGACCTGATCTACGGACTGCACATGGATGTTGACCACAATGTTGCTTTCAATATCCAGAAAGTCCTTGAGAATCCGGTCACTCAGCTCCGGTGCCAGAATCTGCAGGAAACTGACGGAAGCAAACTTCTTACCCATGCGGAAGTCCTTCGCCCGGTTGAACAGGAAGGAGCTGGGGGCAATGTAATCCTTGGTGGACAGCCCGGAGCGGGGCAGATCTTCCCATCGGAAAGCAAAAGGCTCCGGCGTGTCCATGCGCAGAATGTCATGGAGAACCCGGAGCCGTTCCTGTCCGTTCAGCACCTCGGCGCTGACCCCCAGCCGTTTGAAGTTGTTGAGGATATCCGTTTCAATGCGCTCTAAGCGGGGCTTGGCAGCGCGGATGTTGTCGGCATCAATGCCAAAGGTGAGATACTTGGTTTTCACGATGCCGTTGTTTCCCTTTGCCTGCTGCACCTCAATAATTTTAGACAGCTCCCGCTGGATGCTTTCAAACTGGTCAGAGCGCAGCGGGATTGCCCGGGCAAAGGATTCCCGCAGGGCGGTCAGATTCACAAAGGAAAACTGAAACTTGATGGAGCTGTCAAAGTAGTTGAGAAAGTCACACCAGCCGTCGAAGATGGCCTGCTTGTCCTCGTTGTCCGAGAGCTGGTAGTTGATGTCCCGGAACTGAATGGTTTTGGTGAAATGGGTGGGCGTGACCTGACAGATCCCATCTACACGGATTTGCAGGTAGGGAATGCTGTCCTGTGCGGACATTTCCTTCTTATCTGTCCGATTTGCCCTTGCGATTGCGGCCTTTATCTCTTTTTGTTGAGTGCGGGACAGCTTACTTTGGGTGGACAATCCGATATACCTCCTTATCTAACTGGTTTTGTCGCTCAACGACGGTATAGAAATTGTTGGTTTTGTAGGGGCGCTTCTTGGGGCGAAGCACCAGCACCCGAATCATGTTGCGGATGATGACCTCCAGATGCTGCCCGTTCTTTTCGTACAGAGCGAACAGGAAGGCGGGCAGCATGGTGAGGATCATGAGCATGGCGGCAGAGGAATTTCCCAGCGGCTCCTTGGTTGCGAAATACAGGGGGATGCCAATGAGCAGGCCGAGGCTGAAACAGATGAGCTGCCGCTTGGTCAGATTGAAAAGAACCTTGCTTTTGACCTTGGTAAGGTCTTTGGGGACGGTTACATAGGGCATTTTTTACCTCCTTAGTGGGCATTGAATACGGAGCGGGCAAGGCTGCTGGTCTTGAACAGGCAGAAGCATAGCAGCACCGTGTAACCCATGCAGGTCCAGATGGCGGTGCTTATATCGGTGGATACGGAGATGTTCTGCACCAGCACCGAGTAGATTGCCACACAGACCATAATGAGAAATGCCTGAAAGCCCAGGGCGAACAGGGTGCGCAGATAGTTCTGTCCCATCTGACCCCATTCCCGGTTTGCCATGGTCGCCATGGGGATGGGTGCCACGGAAGTCACCAGATATACCTCAATCATGCGTCCATAAATGACAATGAAAATGCAGATGGTGATGGCCCAGGTGCAGATACCCACGAACAGGGACTGAAACCACAGCCCCAGCAGCGGACCCACATCCATTTCCATGAGCCTGCTTTCCAAATCCGTGACCACCGAGGAAATGTCGATGCTGGTGTTTCCGATCATCACTCCGGCAGCACCGTCGACAACGCTCTGGGCAGCATCGAAGATGCCCATGACGATGGTCCAGGTATTGGACACGATGAGAACTGCGGCAGCACTCTTGAACACCCATTTGAAGAACATCCAGGTGTCCACATCATTGAGATTGTTTCTGTCGGTGATCAGCTGAATCAATTCTAATGTCATAACGATTGCCAGAATCGCTCCGGCCAGGGGGAGGATCACATTATTGGAAAGGTTCTGAATCATGTTGAAGATACCGCTGTTCCACGCCTGGGGCGTCAGACCAACCTGACCGGCGATCTGGCCGATCTGCTCATTGGTGGAATCGAACATTCCGGACAGGTTGCTGACGATCCCGCTGACAAGCACTTCCTTCAGCCAGTCCGTTATGCTGTTCCAGATAAAATCCATTGTGTTACCTCCAAACTATCAGGGAATTGAGACTGGGGAGGATTCCACACGCTCGCAGTAAACCACATACCGCTGCTTTCCCCCGGAAGCGTAGGGGTGGCAGGTCAGCAGCGTCAGCAGCTCCCGCCCGGGCTGAATCAGAATTTCCGTTACATCGTGGGGGTCGATGATTTTGATTTCACAGACCCGATAGGTCAGC
>QWCH01002653.1_pt1 | contig 41540 bp, 38 predicted proteins | sample 1972671 | NCBI WGS metagenome assembly QWCH01 (sample SAMN09866713, study PRJNA288562) | Human gut metagenome isolate term3_stool, whole genome shotgun sequencing... | isolation source: gut | host: Homo sapiens | place: USA: California
CGTATGCATCATCGTATTGTCCGTATGGTGGCGAGAAACTTCCGTGCGCTTTGCCACCACCGTTGCCGGAACGGTCAGCCGCGGCGAATGGTTGTTTTTGTTCCATGTGCTGATATTTCCGATGATGGTGTATAGGATCATGCCCAAAACCACAAGGAACAGGATGGGAAACAGAATGCTGAACAGCATATCAAATCCAGCGTAAAACATCTTACTCCTCCAGGATCTCATTCAAAAGCTCTTTGACGTCCTCCAGAAAGGATTCCTCGCCGAGCGTGTTCATCTTAAAAAACACCGCCTGACTGCCGCCTGCGGTGATGGCGGACAGCCGGATGGGGCTGTCACCGTTCTGGAACATGGTCAGCGTCAGACTCAGGCGGTTGCCGCCCATCATGCTGTACCGCTCAAACACGCGGACACTGCACCGTGCTTCGCCCTCCTTGAAATCGCTGCCCGCTTCCAGGTCGGCAGACCAGCTGCTGTCCGGGATCTCCTGTTCCAATTTGCGGAGAAGCGTGTTGAATTTCTGATTGCGGATGGTCTTTTCAAAAATCGCCATAGAGGGCCCTCCATTCTGCCAACGAAATTCGGTCTGTTTGCCTTAAATACGGACAGGCGGCAATAAAAATTGCAGAAAAACACCCGGAAAGTAAAATTTTCCGGAGCCGCGCACGAAAAAAGGACTACTGCACAATTTTCAGTGCAGCAGTCCTTTTGCGTATCGGGAAAAACAGGTGCTCAGCCCTCGGAGGCAAAGAACTCCTTGGTCAGCTTGACCACGGTGCCGGAGAGCAGCAGCAATGCGATAAGGTTGGGGATGCTCATCAGGCCGTTGAAGGTGTCGGCGATGCTCCACAGCAGGCCCAGGTCCACGGTCGCGCCCAGAATGGACACGAAGGAGTACACCACAAAGAAGGGCTTTGCCACCTTGTCGCTGTGGCAGAGGAACACCAGGAAGCGAGAGCCGTACAGGCCCCAGCCGATGATGGTGGAAAAGGCAAAGCAGCAAAGCGCCACGGCGGTAAAGATGGAAGCCCAGCCGCCGTAGGTGGTGGTAAAGCCGGAGATGGTCAGCTCTGCACCGGCTGCGGTGCCGTAGTTCACGGGGGTGCCGCTGCACAGGATGACCATGGCGGTCAGGGTGCAGATGATGATGGTGTCGGCAAACACCTCAAAGATGCCGAACATGCCCTGCTTCACCGGCTTTTTGGTGTCGGCGCAGGCATGGGCGATGGAGCCGGTGCCAAGGCCGGCCTCATTGGAAAAGATGCCGCGGGAGACGCCCTTCTGCATGCTGATGAACAGGCTGCCGATGGTGCCGCCGGTGAAGGCAGCGGGGTTGAAGGCACCGGCCACGATGGACTCCAGCACATAGGGCAGGCGGGGCAGGTTGAGCCCTACTACACCCACAGCCAGCACGACGTAGAACAGCGCCATGAAGGGCACCAGCTTTTCGCTCACGCTGCCGATGCGCTTGATGCCGCCCAGCAGCACCATGGCCACCAGCATGGCCACGATGATGCCCACGATGAGGTTCAGCGTGCTCAGGAAACTGCTGCCCACCACACCGTATTCCAGCAGGGCGGTGTCCACAGCGGCCACGATGGTGTTGACCTGGGTGGCATTGCCGGTGCCGAACACGGTCAGCACGCCGAACAGCGAGTACAGAAATGCCAGGAACTGCCAGCGTTTGCCCAGACCGTTCTTGATGTAATACATGGGGCCGCCCACCCACTCGCCGGTCTCACTGCGCTCACGGAAATGCACGGCCAGGGTCACCTCGGCAAACTTGGTGCACATGCCCAGCAGCGCGGAGCACCACATCCAGAACACGGCACCCGGGCCGCCGATGGCAATGGCGCCTGCCACACCGGCGATGTTGCCGGTGCCCACGGTGCCGGCCAGTGCGGTGCACACCGCCTGGAAGGGGGTCATGGCACCGTCCGAAGCGTCCTTTTTGCGGAACATGCGTCCGATGGTGGTTTTGATGGTGTACGGGAATTTGCGGATCTGCAAAAAGCCGGTGCGCACGCTCAGCAGCAAACCCACACCAATGATGCACACCATGGCGGGCACGCCCCAGATAAAATTGTTGACTGCCGTATTGACGGCCGTGATCGTCTCGATCATAATTCGTCCCACATCCTCTGTAAAGTCTTGCGTTCTGACACATTTTGTCAGCGCAATATAAAAACTATTCTACCGTATTTCTGTGCAGCTGTCAAATGAAATCCCTGCATTTATGCGCCCCGCAGGGCGACGGGAATGCAACAAAAAAGCAGGCCGCCGGGGTCGGGCAGCCTGCTGCAAAAGGGGCCGGAAAGGTTCAGTGCCGGGCCGCCGCGCGGTGGTACACCGGGTAGGCCACCAGTGCGGTGAGCACCTCGGTGATCCAGAAGGCGTGCCACACACCGTCCGGGCCAAGGCGGCCGCACAGCACTGCGGCCAGCGGCAGGATGAACACCACATAGCGGCACAGCGAGATCACCAGCGACGGCACGCCCTTGCCAAGGCCCTCCAGTGCGCCGGACGAGGTGGTGGACACTGCCGACACCACAAAGCCGATGCAGATGATGCGCAGGGCCTTGGCACCGGCGGCGATGGTATCGGGGTTGGAGGTGAACAGCCCGATGAGCTGCCCGGAGGCCAGCAGGCAGATGACCGTGCCCAGCGCCATGATGGCGATGCTCATGAACAGGGTGAGCTCGTACAGCTTCTTCACGCGGGCGTGCTCCCTGGCACCGTAGTTGTAGCCGATGAGCGGGCGCATACCCTGCACGATGCCGTTGGCGGGCAGGTACAAAAAGGTCTGCAGCTTGTAGTAAATGCCCAGAATGACCACATAGCTCTGGGAGAACCCGGCAAGCAGGCTGTTGAGGAAGGTGACCAGCAGGGAGGGCAGAGCCAGGTTCAGGATGGCCGGCACGCCGATGGCGTACAGCTTGCCGTCCAGTGCAACGTCCGGGTGCAGGCCGCTGCGGCTCAGCCGCACCGGCAGTTCGGTGCGCAGGTAGACGAACAGGTACACGCACAGGCTCAGCAGCTGGCCGATGCCGGTGGCCAGCGCTGCACCGGCAATGCCCATGGCGGGCACCGGGCCCAGGCCGAAGATCAGGACGGGGTCCAGCAGGATGTTGCACACGCAGCCGAACACCAGCGCCACCATGGTCACCTTCATGCGGCCCACAGACTGGAACATCTTTTCAAAGGCCAGCGCGGCCATATTGATGGTGGCAAACAGGAACACGATGGTGGAGTAGGTGATGCCGGAGGCCACAAGGCTCTCATCGGTGGTGAACCGGCGCAAAAAGCCCGGCATGATGGCAATGCTCACCACCGTGATGACCACGCCGTGCAGCAGGCTGAGCACCATGCCGTGGGTGGCGGCGATCTCGGCCTTTTTGCGGTCGCCCGCACCCAGGTACAGGGCGATCATGGCGTTGATGCCGATACCAAAGCCGATGGCGATGGCGTTGGCAAAGTTTTGGATGGGGTATACCAGCGAGAGGGCGGTCATGGCGTCCTCGCTGATCTGCGCCACAAACAGGCTGTCCACGATGTTGTACAGGGAGTTGACCAGCATGGAGATCACGTTGGGCAGCGCCATGGACAACAGCAGCGGCAGCACGGGGCGTTCTTTCATAAAGGTATCGTTCATTGATTTCTCGCTCCTGACAGATCGAAAATGGAAAAAGACCGCAAAAAAGCCACACAATGGCTTTTTTGAAGTCATTGTGTGGCGAAAAGTAGCATAGTGCTGTAAAAATCCACACGGTTTTTATTGACTGAAGAATACCACATCCCCGGGGCATTGTCAAGGAGACTGGATGCAAAAGTATGACTTTTATAGGCTTGACCATTTTTTGTGCAGGGGTTACAATAAAATTGTAGCTTTTATAAAAAGGAGAAACCCGCATGAAATGGATGATCGCGTCCGACCTGCACGGGTCGTATTTCTATGCCAGCCAGATGCAGCAGGCGTTTGAACGGGAACAGGCCGACCGGCTGCTGCTGTTGGGGGACCTGCTCTACCACGGCCCCCGCAACGACCTGCCGGAGGGCTATGCGCCCAAGCAGGTCATGCCTTTGCTCAACGGCATGAAGGACCGCCTGCTCTGCGTGCGCGGCAACTGTGATGCCGAGGTGGACCAGATGGTGCTGGAATTCCCGGTGCTGGCAGACTATGCTGTGCTGCCGGTGGGCAGACGGCTGGTGTACGCCACCCACGGCCATGTCTACAACACCAAGACCCCGCCGCCGCTGGCCCCCGGCGACATTCTGCTGCACGGGCACACCCACATCCCGGCGTGGGAGCCCTTCGGGCAGGGCAGCCTCTACCTGAACCCCGGCTCGGTGAGCCTGCCGAAGGAGGGCAGCGCCCACAGCTACATGACGTTGGAAAACGGCTGCTTCCGGTGGAAAACCATGGACGGCCGGACCTACCACGAACTGACCCTGAGCGAAACCTGAACAACACAGCGCCCGCCTGCTTCCGGAGTGGTTCCGGTGCAGGCGGGCGCTGTGCTTATCCAAAAAAGAAGAAAGAAGAAGAGAGCAGAATGGGGTTACTCGGCAGCGTAGGCGGAAGCGTTGCTGCCGGCGATGCGGCCGAACACCACGAAGTCGCACACGGCATTGCCGCCGATGCGGTTGCCGCCGTGCACACCGCCGGTGGTCTCACCGGCTGCATACAGGCCGGGGATGATGCTGCCGTCGGTGTCCAGCACCTGTGCGTCGGTGTTGATCTTCAGGCCGCCCATGGTGTGGTGGATGCCCGGTGCGATCTTGATGGCGTAGTAGGGAGCGGTGGACAGGTCGCCGTCCATGCCGTTGCTGCGGCCGAACTCGGCGTCCTCACCGGCTGCCACAGAGGCGTTCCAGGTGTTCATGGTCTCCACAAAGTTGGCGGCAGCGTCGCCGGTCAGGCCCATCTCCTTGGCCAGACCCTCATAGCTGTCGGAAGAGACGGTCAGGCCGTTGCTGATGTACTTCTGGCAGGACTTCAGGTCGTCCACGATGCGCTGGTCAAAGATGATGTAGGCGTAAGCACCCGGCTGCTCCAGCTCGGCGTTGGAAACCGCGTCACGGGTGGACATGTCGTTGCAGAAGCGCTTGCCCTCGGCGTTGACCAGGATGCCGCCCATGCTGCGCACGCTCTCGGACACCAGCATGCCGGTCTCCTGATACACGGTGGGGTGCAGCTGGATCTGGTCCATGTCCACGGTTTCGGCACCAATGGCCTCAGCCATCAGGATGCCGTCGCCGGTGGCACCGGCGTGGTTGGTGGTCACGGCGTTGGCCAGGGCCGGGTTGAAGCTGGCCATCAGCTCAAAGTTGGCACCAAAGCCGCCGGCGGCAATGATCACGCTCTTGGCGTTGATGGTGTAGTCGTGCTCGGTGCTCTCGGCCTTGATGCCGCAGGCAGCGCCGTCGTTGGTCAGGATCTCGGTGGCCTTGGTGTTCAGCAGGATCTGCACGCCCAGCTTTTCGGCCTGAGCGTTCAGCTTTTCCACCAGATAGCTGCCCACGGCGCTGCCGTCCTCGGGCTCATGCAGATACTTGTGGGTGGTGCCGCCGGTGGCTGCCACCTTGGGCAGCGGGGCACCGATGGAGGTCAGCCAGTCGATGGCGTCGGAGCTCTGCTCGGCATCCCGGTCTGAGCTACCGGGTGCTGCGCCGGGACCGGATGTACGCCGTGTTCGGCAAGGGACACCCGCTGGAGCAGGCTGCCGCCCGGGAGGGCAGCTTTGCCTGGGAGTGGCTGGAGGGGCAGACCCTGCTGCTGCAGAACCAGACCCAGCGGCAGGGCCAGTATATTTTGCAGGAGCTGCGGATCCGCCGCCTGCATCCGGCCGAAATTCTGGAAAGCAGCAACATCCGGGCGGCCGCGGCGCTGGCCGCCAACGGGTACGGCATCGGCTTCCTGAGCGGCGAGCTGCTGGAACACCTGAACAACGCGGTGCCGTTCAACGCGTTTCCGCTCCGGGACTGCACCCTCCCGCTGGAGTCGGTGGCAGCCTGGCGGGCCGGGAACTATCTGCCCCGGTACGCGTTGGCGTTCATCGAGCGGATGGAACAGCTGGAAAACCAGAAATACAACAATAGCGCAACAAAAGCGCACTGAAACCGTTATAAAACTGCAACAAAAATGTGCGAGATCCCCTTTTCATTATTGAGGCGGTCGTGCGCCGGGCCTACGAGATGGGCGCTTCGGACTATGTGAACCGCCCCTTCGACTCCAAGGTGGTGTACCGCCGCGTGTACAACACCATCAAACTGTACGCCAAGCAGCGGCGGCTGGTGTCGCTGGTGTCGGACCAGATCCGCAAACAGGAAAAGAACACCTCCATGCTGGTGGGCGAGCTGCAGGAAGCCCTGCGCAAGGACCGGCACTGACCCCGGCGTAAAACAAACAAAAATAAACCGGCCCTTCTCCTTTGGCAGCACAGCGCTGCCGGGGAGAGGGGCCGGTGTTTTTGTAGGTGGAAAAAGGCTCACAGCTCCACTTTTTCCTGCGCGCGGTACTGCAGGGCTTCCAGCAGGGAGTCCTCGTCCAGCAGGCTCTTGCCGGCCAGGTCGGCCACCGTGCGGGCCACCCGCAAAATGCGGTCGTGGGCGCGGGCCGAAAGCCCCAGTGCATCGTAGGAGGCGCGGAGCAGGCGCTCGGCACCGGGGGTCATGCGGCAGATGCGCCGCACCTGCCCGGCGTTGAGCTGGGCGTTGCAGTGCACCCCCTCGTAGCCGGGGGCCGCATAGCGTTTTGCCTGGATGGCCCGCGCCGCCAGCACCTGTTTGCGCAGGTCGGCACTGCTCTCGGCGGGGGCGGCGGTGTGCAGCTCGTCAAAGGCGATGGGGTCCATCTCCACGCACAGGTCGATGCGGTCCAGCAGCGGGCCGGACACCCGGCTGCGGTACTGCCGCACCGCGCTGGGCGAGCAGGTGCACTGCCGGGTGGGGTGGCCGTAGTAGCCGCATTTGCAGGGGTTCATGGCGGCCACCAGCTGGAAATGGCTGGGGTAGGTGGCGCTGCCTGCGGCCCGGCTCACGGTGATCTGGCCGTCCTCCAGCGGCTGGCGCAGCACCTCCAGGCTCTCGCGGGAGAACTCCGGCAGTTCGTCCAGGAACAGCACGCCGCAGTTGGCCAGACTGCACTCGCCGGGGCGGAACTGTGCGCCGCCGCCCGCCAGCGAGACGGCACTGGCCGAGTGGTGCGGGCTGCGGAAAGGCCGCGCCGTGATCAGGCCCCGGCCCTGGGGCAGCTGCCCGGCGATGGAATAGATCTTGGTGGTCTCCACGGCTTCCTCCCGGGTGAGAGGCGGCAGGATGCCCGGCAGGCGCTTGGCCAGCATGGATTTGCCGGTACCCGGGGCACCCATCAGCAGCACGTTGTGGCCCCCGGCCGCAGCGATGACCATGGCCCGGCGGGCCAGTGCCTGCCCCATCACGTCGGCAAAATCCGGCACCTGTGCCCAGGCCTCGGCGGGGTCAAAGGGAACGGCTGCCGCAGCGGTCAGCGGTCGGATGCCGCGCAGGGCGTCCACCACCTCCCGGGCGGTGTGGGCCGGGTAGACGGCCATGCTGTCGGCACAGGCCTCGGCAGCCTCGGCGGCGTTTTCGGCGGGCACATACAAGGCGCGGATGCCGTTTTCGGCGGCGGCCAGTGCCATGGGCAGCACGCCGGATACCGGGCGCAGGGTGCCGTCCAGCGCCAGCTCACCCAGAAAGGCGGCGTCCTCCGGCACATCCTCCAGCTGGCCGCTGGCCGTGAGCACGGCCAGCAGCAGGGGCAGATCGTACACCGGGCCGGTCTTGCGCACATCGGCGGGGGCCAGGTTGACCGTGATGCGCCGGTCCGGGAACTTGAAGCCCAGGTTCTTGATGGCGGCACGCACGCGGTCCGCACTTTCCCGCACGGCGGAATCCGGCAGGCCTACGATGGAAAAGGCGGGCAGCCCGCCCGAAACGTCGGCCTCCACGGCCACGGCAAAGCCGCGCAGGCCGTTCAGGCCAAAGCTCTTTGTTACCGAATACATGGGTGCACCTCGCTTGCATTTTCTGCGCGAAAACGGTCGAAAATTGGGTGGAAAAATTTGGGAGGAACCGTCAGCCTTCGACAGCATCTCCCGGTCGATTTCATTATAGTAAAGGGCAGGAAAGATGTCAATGCAGCGGAAAGGAGAGCGACAAACGATGACAGGCAAGGAATACTGCCGGTACATCCGTACTTATTCAGAGCTGGAGGGGCTGCAGCGGGCCCACACGGTGGTGTACTGCGCCCAGACCGTGCCCGGGGGCGTGCTGGCCCAGCTGCGGTGGGAGCAGGCGGGCCGGGTACAGTGCAGTACGGTGCTGGCTCCGCAGGGCAGTTTTGCCCGGATGATGCAGCTTTTGCGCTATCTGTGCGAGAACAGCATCGGCCCGGAACAGTGGCTGGAGGTGCTGGAGGACGTGCACCAGCCCTACCGGCTGCTGCCGGAAGCACAGCAGCCCGCCGACATCCACCCGGAGAGCGGCTGTTTTTGTGGTATTTGCTGATTTTGTACCGGTAAGATTGTGGCAGAATATGCAATTGACATGATGGACACAAGCGTTTATAGTATAATTAGGTTTGAATAAACTGTCTCCTTTTTTGGGAAAAAATAACAAAGGTAAGGTGTGCAACATGTATCTGGATGAATATAAGCGCTGGCTGGCAGCAGACCTGGATGACGCAGATCTGAAGCCGGAACTGGCAAAGGTCGAGGGGAATGACGACGAGATCAAGGATCGCTTTGCTGTGGCCCTGAAGTTTGGCACCGCAGGCCTGCGCGGCGTTCTGGGCGCGGGTACCAACCGCATGAACATCTACGTTGTGCGTCAGGCTACCCAGGGCCTGGCCAACTGGGTCAAGACCCAGGGCGGCAGCCAGACCGTCGCCATCAGCTACGACAGCCGCCTCAAGAGCGACGTTTTTGCCAAGACGGCTGCCGGTGTTCTGGCAGCCAATGGCATCAAGGTGCGCATCTATGATGCCCTGATGCCGGTGCCGGCCCTGAGCTTTGCTACCCGCTACTATCAGTGCAATGCAGGCATCATGGTCACCGCCTCCCACAACCCGGCCAAGTACAACGGCTACAAGGCCTACGGCCCGGACGGCTGCCAGATGACCGATGACGCCGCCGCCATCGTGTACGACGAGATCCAGAAGACCGATGTGCTCACCGGTGCCAAGTACATCTCCTTTGCCGAGGGCGTGGAAAACGGCCTGATCCGTTTTGTGGGCGATGACTGCAAGAAGGCCCTGTACGACGCCATCGAGGCCCGTCAGGTGCGCCCCGGCCTGTGCAAGACCGCCGGCCTGAAGCTGGTGTACAGCCCCCTGAACGGTTCCGGTCTGGTTCCGGTCACCCATGTGCTGAACGACATGGGCATCACCGATATCACCATCGTGCCCGAGCAGGAGTACCCCAACGGCTACTTCACCACCTGCTCCTACCCCAACCCTGAGATCTTCGACGCCCTGAAGCTGGGCCTGGATCTGGCCACCAAGACCGGTGCCGACCTGATGCTGGCCACCGACCCCGACGCCGACCGCGTGGGCATCGCCATGAAGTGCCCGGATGGCAGCTATGAGCTGGTGTCCGGCAATGAGATGGGCGCTCTGCTGCTGGATTACATCTGCGCAGGCCGCATCGAGAAGGGCACCATGCCCAAGAACCCTGTGGCCGTCAAGTCCATCGTGTCCACCCCGCTGGCCGATGCCATTGCCGCCCACTACGGCGTGGAGATGCGCAGCGTGCTGACCGGCTTCAAGTGGATCGGCGACCAGATCGCCAATCTGGAAGCGGCCGGTGAAGTGGACCGCTTCATCTTCGGCTTCGAGGAGAGCTACGGCTATCTGGCAGGCCCCTATGTCCGCGATAAGGACGCCGTCATCGGCTCCATGCTGATCTGCGAGATGGCTGCTTACTACCGCAGCATCGGTTCCTCCATCAAGCAGCGTCTGGAAGAGATCTACAAGGAGTACGGCCGCTACCTGAACAAGGTGGACAGCTTCGAGTTCCCCGGCCTGACCGGCATGGAGAAGATGGCTTCCATCATGCAGAAGCTGCGCGACAACCCGCCCACCGAGCTGGCCGGCCACAAGGTGGTCAAGGTCACCGACTACAAGAAGCCCGAGGAGACCGGCCTGCCGGCTGCCAACGTGCTGATCTACGCACTGGAGAACGGTGCGACTGTGGTGGTCCGTCCCTCCGGCACCGAGCCGAAGATCAAGACCTACTTCACCACCCTGGGCAAGGATCTGGCCGAGGCCCAGGCCCAGAAGGATGCCCTGGCTGCTGCCATTGAGCCCATCCTGGCATAAACCGCACTGGCACTGAAATAAGGTCCCAAAGCCCTTTTGCACCCGCCTGCCCGGCGGTGCAAAAGGGCTTTTTTGCTGGGCAGAACTGGTTGCAGTTTGCGGGCCGATACGCTATAATAAAAGATGACTTATTATAGCCAGCCGCAGCCGGAAACACCGGCGCGGCGGCAGCAGGGGCAGGTGTGCAGATTGCAAAAAACGATTTCGGCCGTGCTGGTGGCGGCAGGTTCTTCCACCCGGATGGGGTTCGACAAGCTCAGCTTTGACCTAGGCGGCGAAACGGTGCTGCACCGCAGCATCCGCGCTTTTGACCAGTGCCCGCAGATCGATGAGATCGTGCTGGTGGCGGGCAAAAACCGTGCTTTCGTGGAGCAGCAGGCCGTCGGCTGCACCAAGCCGGTGCAGATCGTGGCCGGTGGTGCCACCCGCGCCGAGAGCGCCAAGAATGGCGTGCTGGCAGCCCACGGGGAGCTGGTGGCTGTGCACGACGCAGCCCGGCCCTTTGTGAGCCCGGCCGTCATCGCGGCGGTGCTGGAAGCCGCTGCCCGCTGCGGAGCCGCCGCCCCGGCAGTGCCGGTCAAGGACACCATCAAGCAGGCCGTGCCCGGTGGCGGCAAAACGGTGCCGGAAGCCTGCCTTGTGCACAGCACCCCGGACCGCAGTACCCTGTATGCGGTGCAGACGCCCCAGTGCTTTGACCGGACGCAGTATCTGGCCGCCCTGCAGGAACTGGACGCCGAAAAAGCCCGGCTGGTCACCGATGACTGCAGCCTGTTCGAGCTCACTGGCCGCTCGGTGCAGCTCACCCAGGGTGACTACGCCAACCTGAAGATCACCACGCGGGAGGACCTGCCCCGCCCGGTACAGAAAGAGGAAACGAGAATGCGCATTGGACATGGTTATGACGTGCACCGCCTGGTGGAAGGCCGCAAGCTGATCCTGGGCGGCGTGGAGATCCCCTTTGAAAAGGGCCTGCTGGGCCACTCGGACGCCGATGTGCTGGCCCACGCGGTGATGGACGCCGTGCTGGGTGCGGCGGCGCTGGGGGATATCGGCCAGCATTTCCCGGACAATGACCCCGCCTATGCCGGGGCCGACAGTCTGGAGCTGGCCCGCCATGTGGCCCGCATCCTGTCGGAGCACGGTTACCGGGTGGAAAACATCGACGCCACCATCCTCTGCCAGCGGCCCAAGCTGGCCCCGCACATCCCGGCCATGCGGGCCAATCTGGCGGCGGCCTTCGGCCTGCCGGTGGACGCCGTGAGCGTCAAGGCTACCACGGAAGAGCATCTGGGCTTTACCGGCGAGGGACTGGGCATTGCCGCCCACGCCGTCGCCCTGATCGAAACACGGTAACAGGAGTGTGCGTCCATGACACTGAATGCGATCATTGCCAATTTTCAGACCTTCAAGCTCGTTGACCTGCTGGATATCATCATCATTGCGTTCCTGATCTACCAGCTGCTGGGCATCGTCAACCGCACCCGCGCCGGGCAGCTGTTCAAGGGCGCGCTGCTGGTCATGGCGGTTTATCTGGTGGCCGAAACGCTGAACATGCGCACGGTCACCTGGCTGCTCAACTCGCTGCTGCAGGTGGGCCTGCTCACCCTGGTGGTGCTGTTCCAGCCGGAGATCCGCCGTGCTCTGGAGCGCATGGGCCAGACCGACCAGTGGGCCGCAAAGCTGTTCAACGTGAAAGGCCGCTACAACGACCCCAGCCTGAAAGGGGCCTGGCGCAGCGCCATCATTGCCATCTGCGACGCGGCAGAGCGCTTTTCGGAGACCAAGACCGGTGCGCTCATCGTGCTGGAACGCCACACCAACCTGTCTGAGATCGTGCGCACCGGCACCCCGGTGAACAGCGCGGTGAATCTGGAAGTGCTGGGCACCATCTTCTACGAGGGCACCCCCCTGCACGACGGTGCCGCCATCATCGAGAACGGCCGTATCAAGGCCGCAGGCTGCGTGCTGCCGCTTTCCAATAATCTGGATCTGGGCAAGGACATGGGCACCCGCCACCGCGCCTGCCTGGGCATTGCCGAAAACTCGGACGCCATCGCCATCGTGGTCAGCGAGGAGACGGGCATCATCTCCATGGCAAAAAATGGCGTGCTGATCCGTCATTTTGACCGCCAGACCCTGTACACCCGCCTGATCGACGAGATGATCCCCAAGGAGCCTGTGGTGGAAAAGAGCACGGCCGACACCTGGAAGGACCGCGCAAAGAGCCTGATGAAGTGGGTCAGCCAGAAAGGGGAGGACGAGCAGCAATGAACAGTAAACCGAACAAGTCGAACGGCACAAAGCCTGCGGTGGGCAGCCACAGCCGGAGCATTCTGGACGACCGCCGCATCCGGCTGGCACTGTCCATTCTGGGTGCCATTGTGGCCTGGATGATCGTGACCATCATCGTGCAGCCCGGCACCACCAACACCATCTACAATGTGCCGGTGGACTATACCTACGATTCCTCCGTTTATACCTCCCGTGGACTGAACATCGTCAGCGCCGAGGACAAGACGGTGAACCTGAAGATCTCCGGCGACGGCTACACCATCGGCAGCTTGACGGCCTCCGATTTTGTGGTCTACCCGGACTGGTCCAGCGTGCGGGACAGCGGCCAAAAGACCCTGCGCCTGCTGGTGCGGGGGGCCAACGGCATGCTCAATGGCGTCACCGTGACCATCGACGGCTCCGACAACATGGTGGACGTGATGTTCGATGTGGTGGAGGAAAAGACCCTTCCCGTCACCGTGACCACCAATTACCTGACCATCTCGGACGGGTATATCCTCTACAGCACCGAGGTGTCCAAGGACATGGTCACTCTGTCCGGCCCCAGCAGTGAGCTGGACAAGGTGACCACCTGCACCGCCGAGGTGACCTACTCCGGCGAGTTGGACAGCTCGGTCACCCTGGCAACGCCGCTGCGGTTCTACACCTCCGGCGGCACGGAAGTGAACTTTGAGTACACCGAGCTGGAAGAAAGCAGCGTGGACGTGACCTTGCAGGTGTACAAGATGGCCACCCTGCCGGTGAACGTGAGCTTCATCAACGCGCCCCGCGACTTTGACGCGTCGGTGCTGGTGTATGAGCTCAGCCGCAAGCAGCTCAAGGTGGCCGGCCCGGCGGAAAAGATCGACGCTTTGTCCACCCTGTCCATCGGCACCATCGACCTGTCCACCTTCACCCTGAACAAGGTCTATGAGCTGCCCATTGAGCTGCCCAGCGACATCTACCTGCTGGACAACATTTCCACCATCACCCTCAGCTTTGACTGCTCCGGTCTGGAGACCAAGACCATGAACCTGCCTTCCAGCTGTGTGCAGGTGGTGAATCTGCCGTCCACCTATCAGCTTACGGTGGAGACCGAACGGCTGATGAACGTGACCCTCTGCGGCCCGAAGGCTGCATTGGAGACCCTGACCCCGGAACAGGTGGTCGTGGAGATCGACGCGGAGGACTTCTCGGTGGCCACCGGCCAGCAGAACATCGCCTGCCGCCTGTATGTGCCCTCCAACGGCAGGATCTTTGCACTGGGCAGCTATGTGCTGCAGTGCCGCATTGAAAGCAACTGATAAAAAGGAACACACTGTACTATGATTCTCGTTCGCAACATCCGTCTGCCGCTCTCCGCCGGGGAACCGCAGGCATTTGAAAAGGCCCTGCGGGAGGCACGCATCCCCCGCGCAAAGGTGCAGCATCTGGGCGTGGCAAAGCTGTCGGTGGACGCCCGCCGCGGCCAGCCCAAGCTGGTGTACACCGTGGCTGTCACCCTGAAAAACGAAGCCGAAGAACCCGCCTTCGCCGGGGCATCGGCCAACGTGTCCCTGCACAGCAGGACCGACTTCCGGGTGCAACGGGGCACGCAGAAGCTGCCCCACCGCCCGGTGGTGTGCGGCCTGGGGCCTGCCGGTCTGTTTGCGGCGCTGCTGCTGGCCCGGCAGGGCTACCGGCCCATCGTGCTGGAGCGCGGCCCGGCGCTGGACGAGCGGGTGCAGGCGGTGGAACACTTTTCCGCCACCGGCGAGCTGGACCCCAACGCGAACATCCAGTTCGGTGAGGGCGGCGCAGGCACCTTCTCGGACGGCAAGCTGACCACCCGCATCGGTGACGAGCTGTGCGGCCTTGTCACGGAAGTGTTTTTGCAGCACGGTGCCCCGGCGGAGATCGCCTGGAAGCAGAAGCCCCATGTGGGCACCGACCTGCTGCGGGGGGTCATCACCTCCATCCGCAAAGAGATCGAATCCCTGGGCGGTGAGGTGCATTTCAACACGGCCCTCACCGGTCTGGAACAGAAAAACGGACACATTACCGGAATTTTCACAACGGATGGTTCCTTTGCCTGCGAAGCACTGGTGTTTGCGGTGGGCCACTCGGCCCGCGATACCTTTGCCATGCTCATGGACAGCGGCCTTGTGCTGGAGTGCAAGCCCTTCAGCGTGGGCTTCCGCGCAGAGCATCTGCAGAGCGAGATCGAAAAGAGCCTGTATCACGAGGCGGCAGGCCACCCGGCCCTGCCCCGCGGCGAATACCAGCTGTCCCAGCATGTGGGGGAGCGGTGCGTGTATACCTTCTGCATGTGCCCCGGCGGGCAGGTGGTGGCCTCGGCCAGTGAGGAAGGCCGTGTGGTGACCAACGGCATGAGCTACCATGCCCGCAGCGGCAAAAATGCAAACGCCGCCGTGGTGGTGAGCGTGAACGGCACCGACTTTGCAAACGACCCCCGGCAGGCCATCGCGTTCCAGCGGGAGCTGGAAGCAAAGGCCTACGCGGCAGGCCGTGCGGCCGGGCCTTACGCCGCCCCGGCTGAGAACATCCGGAGCTTTCTGGAAGGGCAGGGGCAGCTGCACATCGGCAGCGTGGAACCGACCTACGACCGCGGCGTGACCGCAGCCGACCTGGGCAGTCTGCTGCCTGCGGAGCTGGCCGACACCCTGCGGGCCGGTCTGCGTGCCTATGAGCACAAGATCGCGGGCTACACCGCACCGGATGCCATCCTCACCGGCCTGGAGACCCGCACCAGCAGCCCGGTGCGGCTGAAGCGGGAAGAGAACTTCGAGTGCACCCAGCTGGCAGGGCTTTACCCCTGCGGCGAGGGCGCGGGATATGCGGGCGGCATCATGAGCGCCGCCGTGGATGGCCTGCGGGTGGCCCGCGCCATCATCAGCCGGTATGCACCGGCAGAAGGGTGAGAAGATTTTGATGAACGATCGTGAAAACGACAACCGGATCAAGGATGAAGGCCGTCAGGTGCAGCAGGAACTGGAGGACCAGCTGCGCGCCTTTGGCGACACCATGACCGACGCCTTTGCCCATGGCTTTGAGGGCCGGGGCATGGAGATCGGCGACCGGGCCTGGGATGTGGGAAAAGCAGCCGTCCATGCGGCCAACTTCGGCATCTCGGAAGCGGGAAAAGCCCTCCGGAACAGCCGGAACGAATACTACAAAGCCCAGCAGGAGGCACAGAAAACCGGGCCACGGAACGCGGGCGGGATGCCCCAGTGGGCCAGACAGATCTTTGGCCTGAAAGGGGAGCAGACCCCCGTAGACCTGCTGCGTGCAGACGGCAAAAAGCGCCAGAACGGCGGTGCAGTCCTGCTGGCCGTGGGCATCACCTTCATGGTGATCTTTGGGCTGGGGACGCTGGGCTGCCTCATCGGGCTGGGCATTATTTCGCCGACTGCTTTGGGCGACGTTGTGGTGTCGACTGCTGAGGACGGCGGCATCCTGATGACGGGCACGGGCTACGTTATGAACACCGCCTACAACGTGCTGGGCATCGTCAGCGGCGTGTTGGGCCTTGCCACGGCGGGCTTTGGCTGGATGACGGCCTGTGGTTCCGCCTGGGTGAAAGCTGGAAAGCAGCTGGGGCAGTTCGCCGATCTTGCGGATACCACCGACTACCACCAGGGCCTTTCGGTTCGGATGCTGGCCGACCTCGTCCACCAGAACCGGAAAAAAATGCTGAAGAAGCTGCAAAAGTACATCCGCAAAGGCTGGCTTGCCGCCTGGCTGGATGAAAAAACGGAAACACTCTATCTGACGGCGGAGGATTACCGCGCCGCCCAGGAAACGGCGGCTGCACCCCAGGCACAGCCGCAGCCGGAACCGGCTCCGGAGCAGCGCGAGGAAACGCCTCTCAATCTGGAAACGGCCCGCCGCTTTGCCGCTGTGCTGGAGCAGGAAAAGCAGCTCATGCAGGACGCGCAGGGCGTGGAGGAGCTGGCCCACATGCAGAAGACCACCGAGGCCATCTGCGACTGGCTGGAAGCCCACCCCGAAAGCCTGCCCAAGGCCCGCCGCTTTGCGGAATACTATATCCCCACCACCCTCAAGCTGCTGCACACCTACAACGACGTGCAGGGCCAGCAGGGAGCCAACGCCGAGAGCATCCGGCGGGACATTGCAGGCATCCTGCACACGCTGAACCAGGCCTTTGACAACCTCTACGACAATCTGCTGTCGGACGTGGCCATGGATGTTTCCAGCGAGATCGCAGCCTTGCAGGGAATGCTGGCCAACGACGGCCTGACCGGGAGGGATTTCCAATGACCTACCGTGCCTGGGACCTGAAAACGCTGGACCGCGCTGCCGTCCGGGAGCTGACCCATGCCATCGCGGAGCAGCGTACCGAAGAACTGGAATACAGCGCCATGGACGAGGAGCCCTGGAGCGAACAGAAATATGCCGCCACGCTGGCCGCCCAGCAGAAGGAGACGGCCTTGCTGGCCGGCATCCTGGCGGCCCGCGGCATCACCGACCCGGCCGACGCGCTCACCCTGCTGGCTGGGGAAGAGGAGCTGAGCGACCCCGCCCTGCTCACCGATATGGAAAAAGCCTGCCAGCGCATCTGGCAGGCCATCGACAATGGCGAGACCATCGTGGTGTTCGGCGACTACGACGTGGACGGCGTGACTGCCACGGCATTGCTGTATCAGCACCTCAAGGGCATGGGCGCCGCCGTCAAGTGCATGCTGCCCAGCCGCGAGGGCGATGGCTACGGCCTGTCGCGCAACGCCATCCAGTCCATCCACGACAAGGGCTATCGGCTCATCGTGACGGTGGACAACGGCATCTCCGCTGTAGCCGAGGCCGACTTTGCCGCAGAGCTGGGCGTCGACCTTATCATCACCGACCACCATCTGCCGCCCGAGACTCTGCCCAAGGCAGTGGCCGTGGTGGACCCCCGCCGGGAGGACGATACCAGCCCCTTCAAAGGGCTGTGCGGCGCAGGCGTGGCCTTTAAGCTGTGCGCCGCGCTGGACGACTGCACCCCGGAGGAAATGCTGGATTACTGCGGCGACCTGGCCGCTGTGGGCACCGTGGCGGACGTGATGCCCCTGACCGGAGAGAACCGCACCCTGGTCAAGGCCGGCCTGCGGCAGCTGCAGCAGACCGACCGCCCCGGCATGGAAGCCTTGCTGGAAGAAGTGGGCCTTGCCGGAAAAACCGTCACAGCGGAGAATATCAGCTATGCCATTGCGCCCCGCATCAACGCGGCCGGCCGCATGGACAGCGCGGTGACGGCCCTGCAGCTGGTGCTGTGTGAGGACCCGGACCGCGCCGAGGAGCTGGCCCATAAACTCAACGAGATCAACGCGAAACGGCAGGAGACCGAACTGCAGATCTTCAAGGCCGCCGAGGAATTGCTGGAGCAGCAGCCGGAGCGGCTGGAGGATCGTGTGATCCTGCTGTGGGGCCGGGACTGGCACCCCGGCGTCATCGGCATCGTGGCGTCCCGGCTGGTGGAGCGCACCGGCCGCCCGGTCATCGTGGTCACGGTGGACGAGCACGGCGAGTGCAAGGGCAGCGGCCGCAGCGTGCAGGGTTTCAACCTGCACGCCTGCATCGGGGCCTGCGCCGACCTGCTCATCCGCTACGGCGGCCACGCCATGGCGGCGGGCCTCTCGGTGCGGGAAGAAAATCTGGAAGCCCTGCGCCGCCGCCTGAACGAGTGGGCGGCAAGGGAGTGCCCCGTGCTGCAGATCCCGCCGCTGACCTGCGATCTGTCCATCCATCTGGACCGGGTCACGGTGGACGCCGTGCGCCGTCTGGATCAGCTGGCTCCCTTCGGGGCTGAGAACCCCACCCCGGTGTTCCTGCTGCAGAATGCCGTGCTGGACGGGGTATACCCGGTGTCGGACGGCAAACACAGCCGCCTGCGTCTGCGGCAGGGCAATGCCAGCCTGTACGCCGTGTGGTTCGGCATGCGGCCGGAGCAGCTGCCCTATGCCACGGGCGACGTGGTAGACGCTGCCCTGAATCTTTCGGTCTACGATGCGCCCCGTGGCGCGCAGCTTTCGGGCCGCATCATCGACCTGCACCCGGCGGGTCTTGGCAGTGCCATGCCGCAGCAGGCAGCGCTGGTGCAGGCACTGCGCCGCGGCACCCCGCTCACCACAGAACAGAAAAATCTCATCACCCCGGCTCGCAGCGATATCATCGCGGTATACCGGGAGCTGCAGGCCCGCCGCTGGCACGCGGAGGATCTGCAGCCCCTGTGCGCGAAGCTGGGAGAAGAAAATACCGGCAAAACGCTGGTGGCGGTCACGGCACTGGAACAGGTGGGCCTGATCGCCGCCGCAGAAAAGGGCGGAGCCAAAGTGTGGGAGCTGGTGCCCACGGCCGGCAAGAAGAACCTTGCCGACGCCCCGATCCTGAAATGTTTGGAGGGAATGTAAATGCCTGAGGGAAAGAAACTGCCTGCCCCCGCCCCGGTGCGGGAGGAGGACTCGTATTCGGCCAAGACCCACCTGCACCAGCCGGTGCAGGAGACGGCCACCGTGGCCGCTACAGCACAGCCGGCAGATGCCCCGGAGGGTGCACTGCCCTCGGAGGTGCGCCCGGAGATCGTGACCTGGGACAAGCTCTGTGAGGCCATCAAGGCCAGCGGCAGGGCCTACGATACGGACATGATCGAAAAGGCCTATAACCTTGCCAACGACGCCCACAAGGGCGTGTGCCGCCGCAGCGGCGAACCCTATATCTGCCACCCGCTGGCCGTGGCCCGGCTGGTGCTGGATCTGGGCATGGACTCCGAGAGCATCGCCGCCGCTCTGCTGCACGATGTGGTGGAGGACACCCCCACCACCCTGGACGACCTGACCGCACAGTTCGGCTCCGAGGTGGCCCAGATGGTGGACGGCGTCACCAAGCTGACCAAGATCCAGTTCTCCAACATCGAGGAGCTGCAGGCCGAGAACCTGCGCAAGATGCTGCTGGCCATGAGCCGCGACGTGCGCGTGATGATCATCAAGCTGTGCGACCGGCTGCACAATATGCGCACCGGTGACGCCTGGCCGGAGCAGAAGCGCCGCGACAAGGCCCGGGAGACCATGGAGGTGTATGCCCCCATCGCCAACCGGCTGGGCATCCTGAACGTGAAGGAAGAGCTGGAGGACCGCAGCCTGCATTACCTCGACCCCGTGGGCTACGAGGACATCAGCAAGATGCTGAGCGAGCGGGCCGGGGAGGAGTTCCTGGCCAAGGTGTCCGGCGTCATTGAGCGCCGCCTGATCGAGAGCGGCATCGAGGGTGCCACCATCAAGCGCCGGGTCAAGAGCATCTACGGCATCTACCGCAAGACCATCATGCAAAACAAGTCCTTTGATGAGATCTACGATATTTACGCCGTTCGTGTGATTCTGGACAGCTTGGCCGAGTGCTACAGCACCCTGGGCCTCATCCACGATATGTACCACCCGCTGCCCAACCGCTTCAAGGACTATATCTCCACCCCCAAGCCCAACGGCTACCAGAGAGCCTGCACACCACGGTCATCGGCCACGAGGGCATCCCCTTCGAGGTGCAGATCCGCACCCGTGCCATGGACGAGCAGGCCGAGTACGGCGTTGCCGCACACTGGAAGTACAAGGAGGGCCTGGGCGGCCACGACAAGCTGGACGAGCGTCTGGCCTGGGTGAGCCAGCTGCTGGAAAACCAGCGCGTCAGCGAGGATTCCGGCAACCTGCTCCATGACCTCAAGAGCGACCTGCTGCCGGAGGAAGTGTTTGCCTTCACCCCCAAGGGCGATGTGATCAACCTGCCCACCGGTGCCACCTGCATCGACTTTGCCTACGCCATCCATTCGGCGGTGGGCAACCGCATGGTGGGCTGCAAGGTGAATAACCGCATGGTGCCCATCGACCACATCGTGTCCACCGGCGAGATCATCGAGGTCATCCTCGGCCCGGCGGACAAGGGCCCCAGCCGCGACTGGCTCAAGATCGTGCGCACCAGCGAGGCCAAGAGCAAGATCCGCAACTGGTTCAAGAAGATGCGCCGGGAGGAGAACATCCAGCAGGGCCGCGATGCGCTGGCCCGTGAACTGCGGCGCGAGATGATCATCATTCCGGACGACCAGCTGGACGAGTTCATCAACAGCTGCTGCCGCCGCCTGCGCCAGAACAACGCCGAGGAGCTGTATGCCGCCATCGGGTATGGCGGCATGACCATTGCCAACTGCCTGCCCAAACTCAAGGAGGAGTGGACCAAGCTGAAGGCCACAGAGGAGCGGTCTGAAGAGGACCTGCCCAAGGTGGACCTGAGCAAGGTGCACGCCACCGACGGTGTGGTGGTGGAGGGCTTTGACAACACCCCCATCAAGTTTGCCAAATGCTGCAGTCCGCTGCCCGGGGACCCCATCGTGGGCTTCATCACCCGCGGCTTTGGTGTGTCCATCCACAAGCAGAGCTGTGCCAACGCCATTTCCAGCATGAAGGACCCCACCAACGCGCCCCGCTGGGTCAAAGCCTACTGGGCCGACAGCGTCAAGGACAGCTACAAGGCCGGCCTTGAAATTATCGCCCTGAACCGCAACGAGCTGCTGCAGGATGTGCTGGCCGCCCTGGCGGACATCCGGGTGCCCATCTACGCCCTGAACGCCCGTCAGGTGGAAAACAACTGCGCCGTGGTCAGCCTGACCATCGGCATCAACAACACCGAGCACCTCAACCGCGTGGTGGCGCGGCTTTCCAAGGTGAAGGATGTGCTCAAGGTGACAAGGAGTTAACGCGATGCGAGCAGTCATTCAGGCCGTTTCGTCGGCCAGTGTACGGGTAAACGGCGGCGAGCCCCGGGCCATCGGGCCGGGGCTGATGATCCTGCTGGGGGTGAAGGAAACCGACAGCCTGGACATCGTGCCCAAACTGGCGGATAAGTGCGCGGGCCTGCGCATTTTCCCGGACGCGGAGGGCAAACTGAACCTCAGCGCGCGGGACCTTGGGTATTCGGCGCTGGTGGTGAGCCAGTTCACCCTTTACGGCGACACAAAAAAAGGCTACCGTCCCAGCTTTATCAAGGCTGCAAAACCGCCCCTTTCGGTGGACGCCTACGAGCTGTTTTTGGCCGAGATGAACAAACAGGGCCTCAAAGACGTGCAGCACGGCGAGTTCGGGGCCGACATGCAGGTGTCGCTGGTGAACGAGGGCCCCTGTACCATCATCATTGACACCGACGAGTGGAAAAAGAAGGAGTGATCCCATGCAGGCATTTCACATCCCGGCACCCCCGCCGTACTACACCAATACCTTTTTGCTGATCTCGGACGCCGGCCATGCGGTCATCATTGACCCGGCGGCGGACGTGCAGAACTACGAGCAGATTTTGCAGGAGCACAACGCCGTGCTCACCACTCTGCTGTGCACCCACGGCCACTTTGACCATGTGGGCAGCGCCGAGGCCCTGCGCCGGAAGTACCGCGCCGTGCTCTACTGCGAAGCGGACGATCTGGCCGGGGATAAGATGTACCCGCTTTCCGAGGCCGACCACGGCTATGCGGAAGGCCAGACCGTGACAGTGGATGAGCTGCAGTTTACGGCATGGCATACGCCGGGCCACACCCCCGGCAGCGTGGTGCTGCTGTGCGGAGAGTATCTCTTCTGCGGTGACACTCTGTTTGCAGGCAGCATCGGCCGCACCGACCTGGAGGGCGGCAGCAGCGACGCCATGAACGCCAGCCTGCGCAAGCTGGCAAAGCTGCCCATCCCGCGGGAGACCCAGGTGCTGCCCGGCCACGGCGAGTTTTCCACCTTCGGGGAGGAACTGGACAACAATTACTTCATCCGCAGCGCCCAGCGCGGCGGAGAACTGTAACACGAACCCTCTCTGTCACGGCGTGCGCCGTGCCACCTCTCCCGATGGGAGAGGTTTTGTGAATCAGGCGAAAACGCTGACGGAAAGCTCTCCCTTTCGGGAGAGCTGGCGAGCGTCAGCGAGCCTGAGAGGGTTGGATTTTTCAATAAAAGAGAGAACGACATGAAGATTTATATCACGGGGCTGCCCTCCGGGTACGAGGTGGAACATCTGGTCCGCCTGTTCTACCCAATGGCACCCCTTACCCTGACCCCGCCCGAAGCAGGCGAGGACTGCGTGTGGGCCGAGAAAAAGCCGGACGGCCTGTGGGCCATGGTGCGGCAGGGCGGCAAATGCGCCGAGCGCACCGCACCGCTGCCCGCCCCGGCGGAGGCCGGCGGCGAGACGCCGGAGTTCAGTCTGGCCAGCCTGACCTATGACCTGCTGCGGCAGTGGACCGGTATCCGCCCGCCCTGGGGCAAGATGACCGGCGTGCGCCCGGTGCGCCTCATCCACGACAAGCGTGCCGCCGGATGGAGCGAAACGGACATCGACCACTTCTTCCTGGAGCGCTTCGACTGCTCAGAGCAGAAATACCAGATGGCCAAGGCCATCGCCGACCTGCAGGAGCCGATCCTGAAGGTGGGCAGTGCGCCCAAGACCTACAGCCTGTACATTGGCATCCCGTTCTGCCCGTCCCGGTGCAGCTACTGCAGCTTCGTGAGCTGCAACCTCGACCGTGACCGCAAGATGGTGCAGCCCTATGTGGACTGCCTGTGCAACGAGGTGGAAGAGATCCGCAGACAGGCCGACAAGGCCGGGCTGACCCTGTGCAGCATCTACATCGGCGGCGGCACCCCCACCAGCCTTTCGGCCGACCAGCTGCGGCAGCTCATGGGCACCGTGCGGCAGAATTTTGACCTGTCCAAAGTCGTAGAATATACGGTGGAAGCAGGCCGCCCGGACTGCACCGACGCCGAAAAGCTGGCTGTCATCAAGGAGTACGGGGCCACCCGGATCTCCATCAACCCCCAGACCTTCTCGGACGAGGTACTGGCCGGCATCGGCCGCAAGCACTCGGCCCAGGACATCCTGGACTGCTACGCCGAGGCCCGCAAGGCAGGCCACGATGACATCAACATGGACCTCATCGCCGGTCTGCCCGGCGACACGGTGGAGAGCTTTGAGCACAGCCTGCAGCAGGCCATTGCCCTCGACCCGGAGAACATCACCGTGCACACCCTGACCCTCAAGCGGGCCTCCCGGATCGTCATCGAGGACCAGCGGGAAAACGACTACGCCGACGTGGCCGCCATGCTGGAAAAATGCCGCCTGCTGGCCGAGGCGGGCTACCGGCCCTATTACCTCTACCGCCAGAAGAACACCCTGCAGAACCTGGAAAACGTGGGCTGGTGCAAACCGGGCCACGAGGGATATTACAACATCTACATCATGGAGGAAGTTCAGACCATCCTTTCCGCCGGTGCGGGCGGCAGCACCAAGCTGGTGGCCGACGGCGGCAAACGGATGCAGCGCATCTTCAATTTCAAGTATCCGAACGAGTATATCCAGCGCTTTGCGGAGGTACTGGAACGGAAAAAAGGAGTGGCTGATTTTTATGATCACGATCTGGGTCCCGAAGCGTCTGGTTGAGATCGACCTTTACAATGTGGCGGCCTGCAGCCCGCAGCAGCTGGCACAGCTGAGCGAGCACAGCTATGCCCAGCGGGTGAATTATGCCGCCGAGAAGATCCGCCTGTCCGGCGCAAAGATCGTCATGCTCACCGGCCCGTCGGCCAGCGGCAAGACCACCAGCGCCCACTGCATCGCCCGCGCCCTGCAGCAGCAGGGCACCCCGGCGCAGGTCATCAGTCTGGACAATTTCTTCAAGGGGGCGGAGTTCTACCCCCGCCTGCCGGACGGCACGCTGGACTATGAGAACCCCGATACGCTGGACCTGCCGCTCATCAAGCAGTGCCTGCGGGAGCTGAGCGAGACCGGCAAGACCGCCCTGCCCGTCTACGACTTCTCGGCCGAAAAGCGCTCGAACGAGATGGAGCCCATCGACCTGCAGGGCGGCGTGTGCCTGGTGGAGGGCATCCATGCCCTGAACCCGGAGCTGACCGGCCTTGTGAAGGGCGATGACATCTACCGCATCTATGCCGGCCTGCGGGAGGAATACTGCATCGACGGCCGCCGGGTGATCAATACCCAGGATATCCGTCTGTGCCGCCGCACCCTGCGGGATGCCGCCACCCGCGGCCGCAGCCCGGCCAAGACCCTGACCATGTGGGACCATGTGCTGGACGGCGAGACCCGGTATATCAAGGGCTTCAAGACCACGGCAGACTTTCTGCTGGACACCTCTTTTACCTACGAGCTGGGCCTGATCTCCAACCTGCTGGGCGTGGTGCGTCGCCAGTTCACGCTGGAAGGCCACAATGCTGAGTTGTGGGACGAGACGGCCCGCCGCTTTGAGCATGTGGCGCCGCTGAGCCTGGACCTGCTGCCGCCCGACAGCATGCTGCGGGAGTTCTATGGCGGCAAGGTCTGACCGACCCCAAGATATGGGGAAAATGCGAAAAAATTGTTTCCAAACCTGCACCAAACTGTAAAAATTGCAGGACATGCGTTGCAATTGTACAGGCGGCGCGCTATAATGGGCATGACCCCACAACCCGTGGTCCGGCGCAGGCCGGGCCGTGTATGGAGGAAGAGAGAGGTGTCTTTTATGGATTTCGATTTCAATAAGATCAAGGAAATGGGCTTGGAATACGCAGAAAAAGGCAAGAATGCCGCCAAAGACCTGGCCGAGAAGGGCAAGACCCAGGCACTGATCGTCAATGAGCAGGGCAAGCTGCTCAAGGCACAGCGTCAGCTGGGCGCACTGGTGTACAGTCTGGCCAAGGGCAAGGAAGAAAACCAGCCGCTGGTGGATAAATACATCGAGATGATCGACAGCATCGAGGGCGAGATCGCCCGCCTGAAAGCCTCTCTGACCCCGGCGGAAACCGCTGAGGTGGAATTCACCGAAGCCGAAGAGCCTGCTGCTGAAGAGGCACCGGCTGCCCCGGAGCAGCCTGCCGAAAAGCCCCGCAAGACCTGCCCGCAGTGCGGTGCACCCGTCTCGGACGATGCACTGTTCTGCAATAAGTGTGGCGCACAGCTGTAACGTAAACAGCGCCCCAGCAAAAACCGGAAAACGGGCGGTGTCCCCTTTGGCAGGATACCGCCCTGTTTTTGCGAAAAAAGAGAAATCTCCGTAAAAATACCGGGAAATGCCCTGATACCCTTGCAAAACCGCAGAGGATGCGGTACAATTTGTAGTATCTTTTGGAAGGGAGGGCCTGCCATGCTGGACTGGGTACCGAGCGCACCCTATACCGCGGAACAGCTGCTGGAAGTGCTGCGCATCCTGCGCGACCCGGAAAACGGCTGCCCCTGGGATAAAGTGCAGACCCATGCTTCCATCCGGAAAAATTTTCTGGAAGAGACCTGTGAGGTGCTGGAGGCCATCGACGCCGACGACCCGGCCATGCTCCGGGAGGAACTGGGCGATGTGCTGATGCAGGTGGCGTTCCATGCCGTCATCGAAGAAGAGCGCGGGCGCTTTACCTTTGAGGACGTGTGCCGCGAGGTGTGCGAGAAGCTGGTGTTCCGGCACCCGAACATCTTTGCCTCTTCGGCGGCGCAGAATGCCGGTATAAACGGCTGGGATGCGCTCAAGAATAAGGAAAAGGGCCGCACCACCCTGGCCGACGAGCTGAACACGGTGCCGGCCACCCTACCGGCCCTCATGCGTGCCCAGAAGCTGCAGAAGCGTGCGGTGCGCTGCGGTGTGCCGGAGCCGGAAGGAACGCAGGCACAGCAGGCTCTGCAGCAAGCTGTGGACGGCTGGAACGCTGCGCAGAACACCGACGCAGCGGGGGAGTTGCTGTTTGCAGCGGCCAACGCCATGCGGCTGGCCGGTGTGGACGCCGAAGAGGCACTGACCTTTGCGTCCAGGCGGTTCTGCGATGCATGTCTGCAGCAGGAACAACGCGGTATTCAGGCGGATGCGCCTGCCCCGATAGAAGAAACGAAGTAATACAAAAATAGGATTTTTGGAGGGTTTATCGTATGACCAAGACCGATCTGATCGCACAGGTGGCAGCAAACACCGAAATGAGCAAGAAGGACGCTGAGCGTGCTGTCAGCGCCATGTTTGAGGCACTGGGCAAGGCTATGGCAGAGGGCGAAAAGATCACCATCTCCGGCTTTGGCACCTTTGAGGTGCGTGAGCGCGCCGAGCGTCAGGGCATCAACCCCCGCACCCGTGAGCCCATCACCATCGCTGCTTCACGCAGCATCGTGTTCAAGCCCGGCAAGTCCCTGAAGGACACCCTGTAAGCTGATTTTTGCTTTGCCGCCGCTGCCTCACAGGAGGTGCGGCGGCGTTTTTTGTACAAAAGGAGGAACCACGCACATGCGTCTGGACAAATACCTGAAAGTTTCGCGCCTGATCAAGCGCCGCACCGTAGCAAACGAGGTGGCGGATGCAGGCCGTATCCTCATCAACGGCAAGGTGGCCAAGGCCAGCCAGGCCGTCAACGCCGGGGACGTCATCGAGGTCACCTTCGGCAACCGGCCCATCAAGGTGCGGGTGCTCTCGGACGTGGAGCCCCGCACCAAGGACGTGGCCCGCGAGATGTACGAGATCATCGAGCAGCCCGCCGTGCTGGCCGTCGAGCCGCCCAAGGAATAAAACCGGCCTCGCCCCGCATAGGATGTTCCCAGAGGAAGGGAGCTTTGCCTTATGCCGAAACCGGAAGAAAGACCCGCAGCCCGGCCCCATGACCTGATTTTGGAAAGCCGCACCACCCTTACCGTGACCGGGGTGCAGAAGGTACTGCATTGCAGCCCCGAGAGTGCCGCACTGGAAACGGGCAAGGGCACGCTGCATCTGGCCGGGGCGCAGCTCAGTGTCGTTTCACTGGATCTGGAAGCCGGGGAAGCAAAGCTCACCGGCCGGTTCGATGCGCTGGAATATACCCGCACTGCGCCCGCCGGAGGCTTCTGGCACCGGCTTCTGCGCTGATGCTGCCGGTGCTGCAGCCCGCCCAGCTGGGGCGGGAGCTGGCCGCCTGCACCATACTGGGTGCAGCCGTGGGTGTGGTACGGGCGTTTTTCCCGGTGCGGGGGCGGGGTGCCTTTGTGCCGGATGCCCTGCTCACCGGGGCGGTGCTGTTCGGCGTGCAGAGCTATGCTGCCGCCCTCAGCAGTGCCGGGGTGCTGCGCTGGTACATGGTGCTGGCGGCCTTTGCCGCAGCCCTTTGCACGGCAGCCGTGCTGGGCATTCCGGTGCGGTGGGCCGGGCGGTGTCTGGCGTGGGTGCTGGGTGCTCCGGTGCGCCTTGCCCGGCAATGGGTGCTGTGGCCGCTGGCGCAGCGGCACGCGGCGCGCCGCGCAGCACGCAAAGAACGCCGGAACGCAAAAAGAACCACAAAAAATCCGAAAAAGAACTTGCCAAACCAGCGCCGTGTGTTGTATAATTCAAACGTATCAAAGTAAGAGAAGGGACGCAGTGTGTCTGCTGCGCAGATGGGGGCGTGTGCAATGGCAAATCAGAGCCGCAAAAAGGGCGGAAAGCGTGCGTTTGGCAAAACGCTGATCCGGTTGTTTTTTGTGCTGATGCTGCTCAGCATGCTGGCAGCCTACATTTCCAATCAGGTCACCATCAGCTCCAAGCGTGCGGAGCTGGAAACGCTGAACGAGCAGATCGCCCAGCAGCAGACGGAAAACCAGGAGATGCAGCGCATCCTCAGCGGCGACGCGGACCAGATCACCGAGTGGGTCGCACGCGACTCTTACAACTATGCCGCGCCCAACGAGCGCATTTTTGTGGACGTGACGGGCAAATGAGCCGGGCGGCAGGCGCATTCTAGGAAAACAAGGAGTATTGAGTTTTGGCAATTGAGGTTGGAAACGTTTTTGAGGGCCGCGTTACCGGCGTAAAGCCGTTTGGTGCCTTCGTGGCACTGCCGGAAGGCCGGGTGGGCATGGTCCACATTTCCGAGGTATCGAACGAGTTCGTGCAGGACATTGCAGCCGTTCTGCATGACGGCGACACCGTAAAGGTGCAGGTCATCAATGTGGCACCGGACGGCAAGATCGCCCTGTCCATCAAGCGGCTGCTGCCGCCGCCCCCGCGCCAGCCCCGTGAGGGCCGCGGCCCCCGCCCCGGTGCCCCGCGTGACGGCGGACGCTCCGGCGGCCCGCGCGGCGCAGGCCGTCCCCCGCGTCAGCCCCGCGATGCTGCCCCCCGCGTGTGGCAGCCCAAGGCTCCGGCCCGCTCCGACAACCTGAGCTTTGAGGACATGATGAGCCGCTTCAAGAGCCAGAGCGAGGAAAAAATGGCGGATCTGGACCACGAGACCAACAACCGCCGCGGCGGCGGTTATGCCCCGCGCAGCCGTCGCGGCCGCTGAGCAGCCGATCAGAATGCACAGAACAGACCTGTCCCCTGGTCGGGCGGGTCTGTTTTTTCGCCCAAGAGGAAAAGAAAGGAACCACCATGCCTGCAAAATTTGAACTGATCGCCCCCTGTTTCTTCGGGTGCGAGTCCACCGCAAAATTTGAACTGAACCGCATCGGCGCGGAGAACATCCGGGTGGATGACGGCCGCCTGACCTTCTCCGGCGGTGCGGAGATGATCGCGGCAGCCAACCTGCACCTGCGCACCGTGGAGCGCGTGATGCTGCTGCTGGCCCGCTACAAGGCGTCCACCTTTGATGAGCTGTTCGACGGCGTGTACAGCGTCCCCTGGGAGGATCTGCTGCCGACGGATGCGGCCTTCCCGGTCACCGGCTCCTCGCTGGACAGCCAACTTTCCAGCGTGCCCGCCTGCCAGAGCATCATCAAAAAGGCTGTGGTCAAGCGCCTGATGGCCAAGCACCACACCTCCGTGCTGCCGGAGAGCGGCACCGAGTACAAGATCCGCTTCATGCTGCGCAAGAATGTGTGCGAGATCATGCTGGACACCACCGGCGAGGGCCTGCACAAGCGCGGCTACCGCCGCAACGCCATGGAGGCCCCCATCCGCGAGACGCTGGCCGCTACCATCGCCGACCTGGGCCGCGTGCGCCGGGACAGCCTGGTGGAGGACCCCTTCTGCGGCAGCGGCACCCTGCTCATTGAGGCCGCCCAGAAGGCCATGAACATCGCACCGGGCCTCAAGCGCCGCTTTGCTGCCGAACGCTACAGCTTTGTGCCGGCCGCTGTGTGGGCCGAGCAGCGCCAGAAGGCCCTGGCTGAATCCAAGCTGGATGTGGGCTTCGAGGCCTTTGGATATGATATCGACCCCGCCGCCGTGGCGCTGGCCAACGCCAATGCCAAGCTGGCCGGTGTGGAAAAGCGCTGCCACTTTGAGGTGGCCGATGTGGCGGATTTTGCCGCAAAGCAGGAGGCTATCGTGCTGACGAACCCCCCTTACGGTGAGCGCATGAGCACCATTGAGGGCGCGGCCAAGCTGGCCCGCACCCTGGGCCGTCAGATGGAGGCGAACCCCTGCGCCGGTGTGTACGCTATCACCGCTGACATGGACTTTGAAACCCACTACGGCAAGCGCGCCAACAAGCGCCGCAAGATGTACAATGGCATGATCCCCTGCCAGCTGTACATGTACTACAACGCCCCCAAGTTCGAGCACACCGCAAAGCCGATGCCCAAGTCCGGATTTGACGGCAAGCGCCGTTTTGACAAGAAGGACTGAGCCTGAAAAAATGTGCCCGGCCTGAAAAATAAGCCCTGCAAGCCGCACCGGAACTGCCCGGCGCGGCTTTTTGCATCGCTGCCGGAAAAATCCGGGAAATTCCGGAACGAATGACCCCACGACCCCTGCCGGAGAAAAGGACGAATGCAAACAAAGTTTTATGAAATGTTATGAACAAGATGAGACAAATTCATGGAGAATTTACACTCCTACCGTTGCACAGCGGAACAAAATAGATTATACTTACCTTATTACCATGACCTGTGCAGCCTGTGGCGGAAAGGAACGGTGCCCCCTATGAAGGGTCGAATGAAACCCTATCTTCCGGAGTTGACCATCCGTGATTATAATATCTACCTCCAGTATCTCCGAGGCGTGCGGCGGCAGCTGTACACCGAGTTTGGCTGGTATTCCTGCCATCTGCTGCGGTACAATGGCGTGGTGTTTGCCATTTTGTCCGACAGCCTTGCCGGGCGTGCGGCCACCTGCCAGCGTCAGCGGGTGCCGGGCACCCTGTGCTGGCGCAGGATGATGTGCCAGACGCAGGGCATCCGGCAGGCGGCACAGGTGGAAGTGCTGCTGGGCTGGCACAACCTGCAGGACCGACGGCCGGATGAATTGCGGCCTGCCAAGCGGCTGCGCCGCGCGCTGGACCGGGTTCTGCTGCGCCGTGCCTACGAGCGGGTCGTGCAGCAGAACCCGGCCCTGGAACGCCTGTTCGGGCAGGAGCGGGACCAGGCCGTGGTGCAGATGAACCTGAATGCCAAGAACTACAACCTGGCTGCAGAGCCCATGAGCAATGTTTATGGCGCGCTGTATTCCACCCTCGCCACCGATGACCCCAACCAGCGCAAGAGCATGCGCTACATCGGCAGCAGCATTGGGCGCATCTTTTACCTGATGGACAAGGCCGAGCGCTTTGAAGCCGACAAGTGCAGCGGTCGGTACAACGTGTTTGTGGTCAATGACCTGATGGGGCAGGCCTCGGCCGTGGAAAATGCCCGTCGGCAGGCGCTGGCCGCCGCCAACGACCTGATGCGGGTGTACAGCATGCTGGATGTCAAACTCAACCGCAGCCTGCTGGATAATATCATGCTGCTGGGCCTGCACCACGCGGTGGAACCGCTGGAAGTGGGCGCAGAGCAGGAAAACTGGGAGATCCCATGAAAAAACAAAACCGAAAAAGCTGGACGATGGCCTATTGCGGCATGGCGGCGGCGCTGTGCGTCGCGCTGATGCTGCTGGGGGCCGTGATCCCCATTGCCATGTTCATTGCGCCTGCGCTGGCAGGGTTTCTGATCGCAACAGTGTGTGTGGAGTGCGGGCGCACCATGGCGCTCACAGCCTACGCGGCGGTCAGCCTGCTGGCGCTTTTGTTTGTGCCGGACAAAGAAGTGGCCCTGATCTTCGTGTTCCTGCTGGGGTATTACCCGCTGGCAAAACCCCGGTTCGACCGCATCCGCCCGGCCGTGCTGCGGTGCGTGTGCAAGCTGCTGCTGTGCAACGCCGCCGTGCTGGCGATGTACGGCCTGCTGCTGGTGCTCATCCCGGCGGGCAGCATCTCACAGGAGCTGCGCACCACGGCGTGGATGGTTACCCTGTCCACGCTGGCCATGGGCAACGTGGCCTTTTTGCTGTACGACCGGGCCCTGCACAACCTGCTCATGCTGTACCGGTTGGTGTGGCAGCCCAAGCTGCACCGGATGCTGGGTATGCACTGAGAACGATTGTTGCACAGCAGTTGCACAAAATGGGAAAGTGTGGTATACTGAGCCACCAGCAGCCCACAGGGGCCGCAGAAAGAGGGAATGCAAAACCACCAGTTGACGCAAAGCGCCGGGCCACGCGGGTGACAGCCGCGAGGGTGACGAGGAGAGGAATCATCGAAAATTTCGGCGGATGTTTCTCCGGTTGAAGGCTAGACCAGCCGCAGAGAAGGGCAAAAAACGGCAGTGATACCGCAACAGATCCCTTCAAAGAAAGCCATACAAGAACATAAACTGATAGGGAAGCTGACGGCCCCGGCTGTGCGTTTTTTCTGCGCGGGGGACGCCGGCATGGAGGTGTTTTGTATGTGTGGCATTGTTGGTTATGTCGGCAAGCGCAGCGCACAGGATGTGCTGCTGGACGGTCTGGAAAAACTGGAGTACCGCGGGTACGATTCGGCGGGGGTTGCGCTGGCTCTGGACGGCGGCATCCGCGTGGTAAAGAGCAAGGGGCGGCTGACACAGCTGCGCCAGAAACTGGCCGCACAGGCTCTGGCACAGAGCTTCTGCGGCATTGGGCACACCCGGTGGGCTACCCACGGTGAGCCCAGCGACGTGAACAGCCACCCGCATTCCACCCCGCGGGTAAGCATCGTGCACAACGGCATCATTGAAAATTACGGCATCCTCAAGGAGCGTCTGATTGCCAAAGGCGATACCTTTGAGAGCGAAACGGACACCGAGGTGCTGGTCAAGCTCATCGACAGCTGCTACACCGGCGACCCGCTGCGGGCGCTGCAGGAAGCACTGGCCAAGGTGCGGGGCAGCTATGCGCTGGCCGTGCTGTTCCGGGACCGCCCGGACACCATCTTTGCAGTCAAGCGCGAAAGCCCGCTCATCGTGGGCTGGGGCGAGGGCGAAAACTTCGTAGCGTCGGATATCCCGGCCCTGCTCAAGTATACCCGTCGCTACAGCGTGCTGGAAGAGGGTGACATGGCCGTGTGCACGGCCGAGGGCATCCGCTTCTACAATGAATTTGCCGAGCCGGTGCAGCGCCCGGTGCTGACGGCGGACTGGGATATGGAGGCAGCCGAAAAGGGCGGTTACCCCCACTTCATGCTCAAGGAGATCAACGAGCAGCCGACGGCCATCACGGCTACGGTCAGTCCCCGCGTGGAGGACGGCATGCCGGACCTGCGCATCCCGCAGCTCACCGATGAGGTGCTGCGCAGCATCGGTACGGTGCATCTGGTGGGCTGCGGCACGGCCATGCATGCCGGTATGGTGGGCAAGGCAGCCATTGAGACACTGGCCCGGGTGCCCGCCGAGGTGGACATCGCCAGCGAGTTCCGCTACCGGGACCCCATCCTGAACCCCAACGATCTGGTGATCATCATCAGCCAGTCCGGCGAGACCAGTGATACGCTGGCCGCCCTCAAGCTGGCAAAGAGCCGGGGCGTGCCGGTGCTGGCCATCGTGAACGTGGTGGGCAGCTCCATCGCCCGGGCCGCCGACTATGTGCTGTACACCTACGCCGGGCCGGAGATCGCCGTGGCCTCCACCAAGGCCTATATGGTGCAGCTGTGCGTGCTGTATCTGTTCGCGCTGCGTCTGGCCTACGCCCGGGGCCGCCTGAGCGAGGCAGAGACCCGCCGCTATACGGCCCAGCTGCTGCGGGCACCGGAGATCATCAAGGCCCGTCTGGCTGACTGTGAGCAGATCAAATACCTTGCCAGCCGCTATATGAACACCCAGAGCTGCTTCTTCATCGGACGCGGGTTCGACTACTCCCTCTCACTGGAGGGCAGCCTGAAGCTGAAGGAGATCAGCTATGTGCACTCGGATGCCTATGCCGCCGGCGAGCTGAAGCATGGAACCATCAGCCTGATCACCGACGGTGTGCCGGTGATCGCGCTGGCCACCCAGAAACAGGTGTACGAAAAGACCATCTCCAACGCCAAGGAGACCCGCAGCCGCGGTGCACGGGTGCTGCTGTTCACCACAAAGGATGCCGTGGTGCCGGAGGGCGTGGCCGATGCCGTGGTGCGTCTGGACGAATATGAGGACCTGCTGATGCCCCTGCAGCTGATCGTGCCGCTGCAGCTGTTCGCCTACTACATGGCGGTGCTGCGCGGCTGCGACGTGGATAAACCCCGCAACCTCGCCAAGAGCGTGACCGTGGAATAAACTGCTGCTTACGGGAATTACGGGAACTCCCTCAGGGATGGAGCCTTTTGACAGTACGGCAACCAGAATATAATTACAACAAAAGCGAGGCCCCTCTGAGTGTTTCAGAGGGGCCTCGCTGTATCTTTGTTTCAGATGAGGAAGAGCGGCTTACCAGAACCAGTAACGCTTCTTGAACGCGATGTAGGCCACCGCAATGACCACCAGCACCGCGCCGCCAGCGATGAAGAAGGTCCAGTTGATGTTGGCGAAGCGGAGATTTTCGTTGGTCAGCAGATAACGACCGGCGGTGTCCAGCGTGATCACGCCGTCTTTGTAGCTGTTCAGGTATTGCCACTTTCCGGTGGTCTCGTTGTAGAGGTACAGACGGGAGTAATCACACTTGTCCAGATCAATGCGGGCCGAGCAGGGGACCGTCTTGCCGTCGTTCACCACGAACTCCAGGCCCTGCTCCACCTGCTGCAGTTCCAGCGAGGTGTTCAGCTCGCCGGTGGTGTTGCGCACGTCCTTGCCGGACACCTGCAGGGTGTAGCCGTCGCCCACCACGCATAGGGTCTTGCCGGTGGTGCGCAGAGAGTTGAGGATGTCGCCGGTGATCACCGGGACTTCCGACTGAGCAAAAACGACCTCATGGTCGGTGCTGTCCTGAATGGTCTGCACGGTGGGGTCCAGCGTGATCTTGTCATCGTCGCCGTTGGCAGCGTCATCGCCGTTGCTGCTGTCGCTGCCCGAGGAAGCGGAAGCAGAGCGGTTCACGATGACGGTGACCAGCGCCGTGGCTTTGCCGTTGGAAACCGTAATGGAGGTGGAGCCGGTGCCCACGGCGGTGATCACGCCGCTGGGGCTCACGGTGGCCACACTGCTGTTGCCGGACTTGTAGGTGAAGCTCTGAGAGGCCGAAGCCGGGGTGGCCTTGGCCGACAGGGTGCGGGTGGCACCCGGCTTGAGCACCACATAGGAGGGGGTTACCGTAATGACCTGACCGCTGTTGGCGGAGGTGGTGCCGGAACTGACCGTGCCGCCGGTGGTCGCCTCGGTGGGGATGGCCAGCACGGTAACGGTGGTGCTGGCGGTGACCGAGCCGCAGGCGGCGGTGATGGTGGCGGTGCCGGGGCTCACGCCGGTCACGCGGCCAAAGCTGTTGACGGTGGCCACCTTCTCATTGGAAGAAGTCAGGGAGATGGTGGCGTACTGCGAGGCAGACGAGGGCCGCACCTGCAGCGATGCCGACACCGAGTTGCCCACATAGATGGTGTTGGAGGACAGCGCCAGATCCATCTCGGTGACGATCATGGTGGAGTCCATGGAAACCGAGATGGTGTAAGCACAGATCTGGTTGCCTGCGGCGGCCGTCACGGTGGCGGTGCCCACGCCCACAGCCTGCACCACGCCGCTGTTGCTCACGGTAAGCACGCTGCTGTCATCGGTGAGGTAGATGACGGAGTCGGTGCTGTTGCGGGGGCGCACCGTGGGCGACAGCTGCTGGGTCTCGCCCAACAGCATATTGGAAGAATAGGTGCCGGCCTCAATGCTCTCGGCAGGCACGCTGCTGTCGCTGTTCCAGGGCAGCGACACGGCGGCGCCGGTCAGGGGCACGGCAGCCGATGCCGGCAGGGCCATGCCGCCGGCCAGCAGGCAGAGCAGTGCCGCGCCAAGGGCCAGGGTCTTTGCGGTTGATTTCATGGTTCGTGTACCTCTCTGGGTGTTAAAAATGGAGCGAAGGATTCAGCGCCGGAAACGGTGCCCGCATCAGCGGAACAGCACACCCAGAGCCTCCATTGCATATTCAAAGTAGGTGACCTGATCGTATTCCACGCGGGCGGTCACGCTCATGCCATTGGAAAGATCGACCTTGTCGCCGCTGCGGCTCACCACATAGGTGCTGTCCGGCTCGATGGTCATCTTGTAGTAGGAACCATTGGTGCTGGACGTCACATCGCTGTCAATGGCGGTCACGGTGCCGGTCAGGGTGCCGTAGGAATACTCCGACAAGCCGGTGATGGCGATCTTGCACGGGTCGCCCACATGCAGCAGCGGGCGGTCGTTCACGGTGACCATGGCCACGATCTCCAGGTCATCGTTCTCGCTGGCAACGGTGGCCAGCGGGGAGCCTGCGCTCAGCACCATGCCCTCCTTGTAGGGGCTGTCCATGTGGATCACGCCGGAGGTGGGGGCATACAGATAGTAGTCGTTGGCACCGGTGTTCAGGGCGTCGATCTGCGCCTGCACGTTGTCCACGTTGCTCTGGGCGCTGGTGATGCTTTGGGAGATGGACTGCATGGTGGAGTAATACAGGGCCTGGATCTCGCTCTGGTTCTGCTCCATCAGGGTCTTGATCTGGGCATCGGTGTAACCGGCCGCCTGATAAGCAGAAGCGTCAAAGGTCTTTTGCTCTACCTGGCTCTTGTAGGTCTCGTACTGGTAGTAGTAGGGCTGATCCTCGACACTGGTCTCACTGAAGTAGTTCGTGTCGTCCTGGATGCACTGCAGCAGCTTATTGTACTGGTCCACCTGGGTCTGGTAGATCTTGAGCTGGCTTTCCAGGTTGTCCTGCTGCATGTCCAGGTCGGTGCTCTTGATGTGGGCCACGAGGTCGCCCTCGTTCACATAGCTGCCCTCGGAGATGTACAGCTCGGTGAGGGTGCCGGAATAGCTGGACATGATGTAGGTCTTGTTGCTGGCCTGCACCGTGCCGGAGTTCTGGCTGACGTAGATGCGGTTGGTGCGGGTGCTCCACACCAGCAGAAAGATCATGAACAAGCCCACCAGAATGACAAAGGCGTACCCGTAGGGAGGTACGTCCCGGTCCATCATAATGCGGCGGTCCTGCAGATCATCGAGGTTCTGGATGGTCGTTGTCATAGTTACTTGGTCTCCATAAACACGTCGATCACGGCGTCATCGTCGTCCTGATTGACAAAAATGGTATAGGTATCGCCGCTGAGCTTGAGGTCCTTTTCAAAGGCGAGGATCTGCAGCTTGGAGCTTGCCAGCTGGCTGTAGGCCATGGGGCCGGTATAATGAGCGTACAGGCAGTTCTTCACCCGCAGCACGGCGTCCACTTCGTAGCCGGGCTCGGTCTGGGTGATCAGCTGGGTGGCCTGCTGCATCAGGTACAGCTCCGGGGCATGCTCCGGAGCCGGGCCGATCTTGATGGCCTGCACCAGCGGGCCGATGGGCTGTGCGTTGTGGCTCTTGATAAAGTTCTGCAGCTGGGTCAGCGCCACCATCATGTTGCCCAGTTCTTCGGGGGCGATGCGGCGTGCCACGACATTGGTCAGTTTGAGGGTCTTGTTTTCAGCAACTTTGATCTCGTTCATGTTGAAATACCTCTTTGTCCTATCGTTGAATTTCCTCCGCAAAGGGGAGGCCGTAATAGGCAATCACAGGCAGAGAAAGGGCAAAGCACACCTTCTCTGCTTCTGATCACCTATTACTGTAGCAGTAATGGGTGATGCGAAAAATAGAATGTGCCCGGAGGCAGGACGCCTCCGGGCACACCATAACGAGGCATTGTCACCGGTCCGGCGCTTTGCAGCGGGGCCGGAAAACACACTGCATATCGTTTTTTGTCGGGGCTGAGATACCACAGGGCACTCTGCCGTCTGCCATACTTGTCAGGCACCTTGCGGCTGCGCAACCGCAAAGCACTTTTTCAGCAGACAGGTGCGCACCTGTCTGCATCAGGAGCATGTGCGGCGGGGAAACCGGTGCAGTTGCTCAGGCCCCCGGAAAGCCAGGATCAGACAGTCTTATTTAGGGAAGACGGTATCCTTCTTCTCGAAGTCAAAGAGGCTGGGCAGACCGTTCTTGACGTTGGCGGTTGCCAGGTTGTAGATGGCAGCAGCAGAGCCAGCCAGACGCAGGCCAGCGTTCAGGACGCCGTTAGCACCAGCCAGGAAGTTGCCGCCCATCGCAGCGTCGATGCCGCTCTTGGCAACAGCATCGTAGCCGCTATTGTAGTACTTGCTGACAGAGCTGAACCAGGCCTTGCCCAGGTTGCCGGGGACGTATGCGCCGCCGAACAGAGTGCCAACGGTGTTGCTGACATAGTCGCCCAGGAAAGAATTGCCGATAATGGTGACCATGTTGGTGTTGAACTTCTTCCAGTTCTCAAGGGTCAGGCTAGGAGCCAGGATGTCGGACAGGCTTGCGCCGCCGTTGACGTAGGTCATCTCGTTCTCAGAGATTGCGGAAAAATTTGCAGGCATCATCATGATGAATTACTCCCTTCAAATAATGAACTTTTGTCGGTTCCTCCCCGGCTGCGCTGCCGGGAGGGAACCGGTTTTATGTAATCGGGTGCGCACCCGACTGCAACGAATCAGTAGGTAAAGGCTTCGCCGTCATCGTCATCCTCTACCACAGCGGCAGCCACAGGCTGCTTGGCCACCGGCTCACGGCGGCGGTAGATGCCCTGCTGCATGTTCCACAGCTCAGCATACTTGCCATCCTTGGCCATCAGCTCATCGTGGGTGCCGCGCTCCACGATCTTGCCGTGATCCATCACAAGGATCAGGTCGCAGTCGCGGACGGTGGACAGACGGTGGGCTACGATCAGCATGGACCGGTCGGCCAGCTGCTCGTAGATCATGTTGAAGATCAGATTCTCGGTGGCAAAGTCCAGATTGCTCGTGGACTCGTCCAGGATGTACAGGCCGGAATCCTTCAGGAAGGCACGCGCCAGTGCAATGCGCTGCTTCTCACCGCCGGACAGGCCGTTGCCGGCTTCCTCCAGGTAGGTGTTGTACTGCAGCGGCAGATGGCGGATGAACTCATGGGCATCGGCCTTCTTGGCGGCTTCCTTCACCTCTTCCATGGTAGCGTCCATGCGGGAGATGCGGATGTTGTCGTAGATGGTTTTGCTGAACAGCTCGATGTTCTGCGGCACATAGGCAATGGCACGGCGCACGGAATCATGGGTGTACTCGGCCAGATTCACGCCGTTGAAGTCGATCTCACCCTCTTCGGGCTCGTAATACTTCAGCAGCAGCTTGGTGATGGTGGACTTGCCGCTGCCGCTGCTGCCCACCAGAGCCACCTTTTTGCCGGCGGGAATGGTAAAGCTGATGTGGTCCAGGGCCGGAGCACGGTTGCCGTAGCGGAAGGTGACGTCCTTGAACTCGATGTCGCCCTCCACCTTTTCCAGCGGGGTAAGCTCGCTGCCCTCGTCGTTTTCGTCCTCGGCCGGATAATCCATGATCTCGGTCAGACGCTTCATAGAAATGCCGGCTTCCTGAATGCTCATCTGCAGGCTGATCAGGTTGCTCAGCGGGGAAGTAAAGTAGCTGGACAGGGTGCTGAACGCCATGAAGCCGCCCAGTGTCATCTCACCGTGCAGCACCTGGCTGATGCCCACATAGGTGGTCAGCATGCTGAAACCGGTGGAGATGAAGGTGGAGATCAGGCCCTGGCCCGTGCTGATGCGGCTGGACCGCAGGCTGATCTTCAGGCTCTTGATGTACTCTTTTTCCAGATTTTCCAGCTGGGTGTCCTCATTGGCATTGCACTTGATGGTCTCAATGCCGCGCAGGCTCTCGATCATCTGGCTGTTGAGGGCAGCCGACTGGATCATGGTCTCTTCGTTGATGCGCTTGTAGGGCTGCTTGAACACCAGCACCAGCAGGATGCTGACCAGTGCCATGAACAGCGAGATGGAGAACAGCATGGCGTTCATCCGGAACAGGATGATGCCGGTGATGATGGCCATGGAGATGTCCATCACAAGGCTCAGCGCGATGCTGGTGAAGATGGACTTGATGGTGTTTGCGTCCGAGTAACGGGTGGTGATATCGCCCGTTTTGCGGGTGGCAAAGAACTTCATGGGCAGATGGAAGATGTGCCCGAAGTAGCCCAGCATCAGCGGGATGTCGATCTTGATGGACAGATGGATCAGCACCCACTGCCGCACGAAGCCGATGAGGGAACTGGTCAGGCTCACCATGCTGAACACGATGATCAGGGTGACCAGCAGGTTGTCCAGCCCGTAGGGCAGCACCTCATCCATCAGGATCTTATTGAACATCGAGGACGCGATGCCCAGGATGGTGGTGATGACGGAACTTAAAATGGCGTAGAAGAACAGCTTCTTCTGGGGCAGCAGCAGGTCGATGTACCGCTTCATCATGCCCCAGCGGTTGGGCTTGCCGTCGTCTTTTTCGTTGGCCTGCTGGGCTTCATAGCCGGGAGCGCCGGGTGCCAGCTTTTTGCGCTGGTTCACGTTGAACTCCGAGGTGGGGTTCAGCAGCAGCAGCACGCCGGTAAAGTTCTTGTAGAACTCATCCAGGCTGATCTTTTTCAGCTCGGTAGCAGGGTCGCCGATGATGACGTAATCCTTGCACTTGTGCTTTTTGCCTTTTTCCTCGGCTTCCTTGACCCGCTCGGCTTCGTCCAGCATGTGCTTGCGACGCTCGCCGTCATCGCGGAGGGTGGTCTTTTTGAACACCACCACAAAGTGGGCCAGGCCCTGGTCGGTGATGACCTGCGCAATGCAGGGCAGCGAGAAGTCGCTGAGGAAGTTTTCACGGTCCACACGCACCGCGGCGGTGGTGAAACCCAGCTCGTTCGCGGCCTTCTGCAGACCAACGAGATTTGTGCCTTTCAGGTCCGTACCCATCATATCGCGCAGGCGCGTGATGGTGATCTCCTTTTTGTAATGGAGGCACACCATTGCGAGGCAGGCAGCCGCACAGTCGGTAGTGTCATGCTGCCGGACATAGGTATAACGCATAGATGCTTCCTTTGAAACTATACAAATTTATTCAAACACCATACACATCTGCCAGACACACGGACCGGAAAACATGCAGTGAATTTGACAAAACCGCCAAAACCGGAAGGATTTACCGCCTCTGAACGCCCGGGAATGGGGCAGAATGCTCAGATTTCCGGCTTGCAATGCCTGCAAAGTTTGTATGCACAGGCGTTACAGCTTATGTGCAGTATACCACAATATGACAGCATCTTCAAGAACTTCTTTTTTAAGAAATCGTGAGAAATGAAAAAAGTGTGAAAAATTAACACTTCTGAAACATGCGGCACGGCAAACAAAAAAGGCAATGTTCCAAAGAACATTGCCTTCGTGGCGCCTCTTGCCTGACTCGAACAGGCGACACCCTGATTAACAGTCAGGTGCTCTAACCGACTGAGCTAAAGAGGCAGATCACTTGAGTGACTGCGAGTGATATTATACCGCATTCTTGGCCGTTTTGCAAGCCCTGATTTCAAAAAAGTGCAAAAACAAAAAGCATCCCGGCAGAAACGGGTCGGTTTCTGCCGGGATGCGGGAGACTATTATAATAGGTAACGCAATTACTTCATGCGGCTCTTGGCCTTCATGCGCTGCTCATGGTTCAGGATCTGCTTGCGGATGCGCAGGTTCTCCGGGGTGACCTCCAGCAGCTCGTCCTGTGCCAGGAACTCCAGGCAGCCCTCCAGGCTCAGCTTGCTGATGGGGATCAGGCGCAGAGCGTCGTCG
>QWCH01001220.1_pt1 | contig 41214 bp, 31 predicted proteins | sample 1972671 | NCBI WGS metagenome assembly QWCH01 (sample SAMN09866713, study PRJNA288562) | Human gut metagenome isolate term3_stool, whole genome shotgun sequencing... | isolation source: gut | host: Homo sapiens | place: USA: California
CAACATGCACCAGTTAGAAGCCACCGTCGAAGAGGAAGAAGAAAAGCGCGAAAACAGCTACACGCAGTGGCAGGCAGCGGAACAGGGCCGTCAGAACGACGAGATCAAGCGTAAGGAAGAGTTTGCACAGATCAAGACGGACGCCGAAACCGCGACAGGAAAGGCTAACACTGCCGCTCTGAATGCTGATGCGAAAGCGAAGGTTGCCGAGGAACAAGCAAACTTTGCGAAAGAGCAAGGTGAGTTTGCTCAACAGCAGGCGAGTAAGATTGCCAAATTTGAAAAACGAATAACAGATTTGGAAGACGGCAAAGCAGATAATGCCTATACAGAAGATGGATTTGGGCATCTAACTTCTAAGGGCTTAGAAATTGGTGATCCTTTCCCTGTCGGTTCCGGTTCTGGCGGTGGAGGTTCGGCCGGCATCACTTGCAAGGTGAAAGCGATTACCGATATCCTGCTGTCTACCGTGTCCGGCGCATCTGTCCGGATCGGCTATAACTTTACGTCTGTCTATGCCGATGACGGCTCGGAGACAGGTGACGGTACGGCGACCTACACAATCAACTCGCAGAAGGTAGCTACCGGAGCAATCGTTCAGGGGGATGTTTATTTTGACATAACCAAGTGGCTGGTCGTCGGCACGAACACTGTAAAGGTCACGGTAAAAGACAGCACGGGGCAGTCTCGTTCTGTCGCTTATACGGTCGAGGTTATCAGCCTCTCGTTGGCAGATAGCTACGACGATACTCTGGTCAACACCGGGGATATCACTTACCGGTACACGCCCGTCGGGGCTATCGCTAAGACAGTACACTTTATCCTTGACGGCAAAGAGATCGCGACGAAGGACACGACCGACTCCAACCGCCAGCTCTCACAGGTGATCCCGGCACAATCTCACGGCGCACACCGTCTTGTTGTCTACATGACGGCTACCGTCAATGGCGTGGAGGTCCGCAGTAATGAGCTGGCCCATGACCTGATATGTGTCGCAGAAGGAAATAATACGGTCATCGTTGCATCGTCGTTTAATCAAGCTACGGCACAACAGTACGATCGTCTGTCTATCCCGTTTGTCGTTTACAACCCGGCGGCTTCTACTTCCGCCGTCACCTTATCTGTTGACGGAGTAATCCTGTCGGAACAGACCGTTGACCGAACCTTGCAGACATGGAGCTACCGGATCACAAAGCCGGGTGCGCTGGTCCTGAAGATCGCATCCGGAAGCGTGTCGAAGACGTTTAACCTGGACGTTACAGAGGCCGGTGTTGTAGTCGAAGCTGAGACGGCAGACCTTTCCTTATTCCTTACGTCTGCGAATCGGTCAAACAATGACAATAACAAGGAAGAATGGAAGTATAAAGACTATACAGCCGCGCTGACCGACTTCAATTTCAAAACGAATGGCTGGATCACAGAAAATGGCAGTACCGCCTTACGTGTGTCCGGAGATGCCCGTGTCACTATTCCTTATCACATCTTCGCTAACGATTTCCGGGCAACTGGTAAAACGATTGAGTTTGAGTTTGAGACGTTGGATGTAATCGATTATGATGCGGTAGTGATCGATTGCTTGATTGGTGGTATCGGCTTACGGGTTACGGCACAGGAGGCGTTGTTCAAATCTGAACAGACAACTGTCAGTACCCGCTTCAAAGAGGAAGAACGTGTGCGTGTTTCCTTTGTGGTCGAAAAGAAAACTGATCATCGCCTGATCTACATTTACATCAACGGTATCCTGTCCGGTGTCGCTCAATATCCCGCAGAGGACAATTTCCAGCAGGCGGTTCCTGCCGGTATTGTGATCGGTAGCAACGACTGTACCGTCGATCTTTATAATATCCGCATCTATGATAACAACTTAACTGAATACCAGATGTTGGATAACTTCATTGCCGATATCGACGACTACGACAGAAAAGTAGAGGTCTTTGAGCGCAATCAAGTCTATGACGAATATGGAAATATCTCTTATCAGAAGGTATTAGAACGTATCCCGTGCATGATCCTGGAAGGTTCTTTGCCGACTTTTAAAGGTGATAAGAAAACGAATAAGGTCTACTATACCGATTTACAGAACGCGGCACGTGATTTCTCATGTGAGAATATCCAGAACGATGTACAGGGCACATCCTCACAGTACTATCCGCGTAAGAATTTCAAGTATAAATTCAAAGCGCAGATAACTTACACCGGAAGCGGTGATATGTCGGATAATTATGCTTTACGTTCTGATAGCATCCCGGTTAATTGTTTCTGTCTGAAAGCGGATTTCGCAGAAAGCTCCGGTACGCATAATACGGGTATGGCAAGGATCATTGACAAATTATTGAAGGATATGGGTATTCTAACGCCTCCGCAACAGGCCGATCCGCGTGTCCGGACGACGGTAGACGGTTATCCGATCTGTGTATTTCACCGTGAAACGGCAGATAGCGAGCTGACGTTTGTCGGAAAGTACAATTTCAATAATGATAAGTCCACAGAGGCAACTTTCGGCTTTTCCGAAGGTGATGAAAGCTGGGAGTTCCTGAACAATACTTCTGACCGTTCCTTGTTCAAGTCGGCAGACTTCTCGACCGATGACTGGCAAAACGACTTTGAAGGGAGATATCCGGACGGTAATACTGACACGACAAACCTACAAGCTGTCATGGAATGGGTAGTGTCCACCAAAGACAACTCTGCTAAATTCAAGGCAGAAGCAGCGGAACACTTCGATATGCGTAACCTGCTATCTTACTACCTGATCACGGAATTGTTCGGCATGGTCGACCAGCGGGCAAAGAACATGTTCCTTACCCGGTATGCGGCTGACGGGAAATGGCGGTTTATCTTCTATGACAATGATACGATTGCAGGTATTAACAACGAGGGCCTAATTGCGTTTGGATACGGTATTGAGTATCACGATAAGGAGGGCACTCTTGACGTCTTCAACGGCGAGCAGTCCGTTCTATGGAATAATGTAGAAGTGGCTTTCGCAGACGAGCTGGCTGAAATGTACCGAGAAATGCGTACACATTTATCTTATATGTCTGTCTTGTCCGTCCTGAATGGTGAACAGTCAGATAAGTGGTGTGAGGCTATTTACAATGCTGACGGTCGGTTTAAGTATGTTGATCCTCTTATAGAGGACGGTAACGGATCATACTTATACGCCTGCCAGGGATCACGTGCAGAGCATCGGAAATGGTGGCTCTATAACCGGTTCCTGTATATGGACTCGAAGTATAACGCGGGTGACTTCCTGACCGACTACGCAACAATGCGTCTCTATACACCGCAGAGTTATGCCGGCGTAGAACCGGACGCTAACTTTACTATCGTTCCGTTTGCGGACCAGTATGTAAGGGTAAAGTTTGGATCATACATTATCGGCAAGCGTTGCAAGAAAGATGTCCCTGTTACTATTGAGGCTCCAGAGATTCAATTCAACGATACCGAGACAATCATATATGGCGCAAGCCGCGTTAAGAGCCTGGGTGACCTGGCCGGGAAGTATGCCGGTACTATCGATATGAGTAAAGCCGTGCGCCTATCCGAGTTGCATATCGGATCAGCTGTGGAAGGCTATCACAATGACAACTTGACCGTGCTTTCCGTAGGAGCAAACAAAATGCTTCGTACTCTCGATATCCAGAACTGCCCAAATCTGGTGCAACCCGTTGAGTTGTCCCAATGTGAAAATATAGAGGAAGTTTTTGCACAAGGAACAAGTATCACAGCTGTCGTGTTGGCAGCTGCTGGTATCTTGTACAAGCTATATTTGCCGGGTACAGTGACAAATCTTTCACTGAAGAACCAACCTAAACTTCTTGACGCCTTCTTTGATCTTGCAGGTGTCGAAAAGCTCTCTACTATCATCAGCGAAAGCACGCCGGGTGTGAACATCTTCCCGATCGTGGACCGCTGTTTGTCGGCCAAGAACCCGGCACTAAGTCGTGTGAGGTTGATCGATCTGAACGCTACAGGGGCTAACCTTGACATCCTGTACAAGTTAATCAGGTTGGGCGGGGTAGATGAAAAAGGGAATAATGTTGCGACGGCTGTCGTGACGGGTAAGTTCCATGCGGTGACGGCTGTGGAAGATAAGCTCGCTGCGATCCGGGCGGCATTCCCGGAACTTACTGTTACTTACACGAATCTGAAGGCTCCGACGGTGACGACGTTTACGTTCTCATCAACGCAAAATAAGACTATCACAAACTCTACGTTTGAGTGCAATTTTGAGGCTGTAAAAGTAAATGAATACACTTATAAGGTGACGGCGGATGATGATTCGGTTATCGACTTCACGTTCAAATGTGACAATCACGAAGACTATTCAGATACATACCTTGTTGCCGGTACGCGCTCGCAATCGTATAGTGTAACATACATTCCTCTCCGGAAAATCCGCGTCAAGGTTTATAATCAGAATCTATATATTGAAAATGCGCGCGTAATAATTGGTAATGATGTTTACGTCACAGATGCAGATGGCTATGCCACTTTAAAAAGAGGTGGGGAAGCTGTGGAGGGAACTGTAGAAGCTGCTGGATATGCCGGTAATACCTTCTCCTTTGCGGCCATTACCAATGACATAACACATACAGTAGAAGTCTATGCCGCTGTGGAAGTTAAATTTATTGTATATAATGGCGCTAATGAACTTGTACAAGGACTGACCGTTACCTGTAATGGAAAATCTGCAGAAACAAACGTATATGGCGAATGCATATTACTCTTGGGTAAAGGCACTTATGAGTACACGTTGTCTCATCCCGATTATTTAGATACAAAAGGTGTCGTAACAGTTGGAACATCGGCTCAAACAATTACGGTGCGTACGTCCTTATTATATACGTTAACTGTGGTAAGTGAGTTTGGAGAGCGAATACAAGGAGCAACGGTTAAATGTGATGGTAGACAATTTACAACTGACGAGAATGGCGTATGTCAAATAATGTTGAATCGTGGAACGTATGCATATACGGTGTCTGCCCCCAATTATATCGAAGTTACCAAAACCTTTTCGATATCAACTGCTAATACAGAATATTCGGCAATGTTATATATTAATGTTTTAGATTTAAAGCCAGAAGAAAATGAAAATATTCAGATGCTTGTGACAGGTCAAACATCCACAATGACTGTAAATTCAACAACAGCTGATTATGCTATTAACTGGGGCGATGGAACCTCTGATATTGCATCAGAAACAGGCAATAAAACCTATTCACACATTTACGCAGATCCTGGCAAAGTATATCAAATTGAAATTAGTAATTGTGCAGATATTATTTCTGCTATTGCAGATTCTTCATCTTTAATCGCTTATTGGAGTATAGGTAATAGTGGAGTAAACGGCTTGTTGTTTAATAACTATGCAGTGGTCAAATATGTAGGTGATGTGTTTAAAAATGATGAAAATAGGACTTCGTTTAATGAGCTATTTAATGCCTGCAAAAAACTCATTTTTGCAGATATCTCATCTTTAAGAAGAAATACAAAAGCAACAAAACTTGGTGCTATGTTTAGTAAATGTGAGAGTTTAAAATCAATAGATTTGTCTCCCCTCGCGGGGATGACAGATGTGACATCGTTATCAAACTTATTGTCATATTGTAGTTTGCTCGAATCTGTTGATCTAACACCTTTTTCAAATTATACTAAGCTCACAAATATATCTTATTTGTTAAATGATGATTCTTCTTTAACCTCTATTAAAGGAGAAACTTTTGAGAATTCCGGTATTGAAGCTTCTAATGATGCCTTTTATAATTGTTCCAAATTGCAGCATATTCGTTTACTCGCAAAAGCTAATAGAATTAGTCAATATGCTTATTGTAGATGCACAAGTCTTCAATACATGATTGCCTCAAAAGTTGAACCTCCAACTATAGACACTACTACTTTTGTAAATACAAACAATTGCCCTATCTATGTCCCCGACGAATCCGTCGACGCCTATAAAACGGCAACTAATTGGTCTGCATTAGCAGCCCGTATTAAACCTATGAGTGATTTTGCAACCGACTTCCCGGATGAAGTATTAGAGGAGGAAACAGCATGAAAATAGATGAATTGAACAGCAGACACATTACAGCGGAAGAAGGTAAAGTCTTCCGCCGTATATCGGATCAGGTAATGTTCGGGAAAGAAATATATCTCGGCTATACTTATTACCTGAATGGTGAAAAGTTGGAAGTCCCCTTGCTGGAACTCCCTGAACACTTTGAAGAGATCGACGCCCCTGTCGAGGACGAAGTAATACTCGATGAAGTTACGGAACTCTTACCCGACGAACCTGTAGAGCAGCTACCCGATGAAGAACTGACTGACGAACCGGATCAGCCTCAAAAGGTCACACTATCCGACTACCGGGCACTGGAAGAGAAGGTCGCCAAGATGATGGAATTATTAGGCATTAATTAACCCGCCGGGCAACCGGCACAAAACAAACTTATATGGCAAAGATTTATTACAACTCAAAGATCGCGAAGCTCGTCACATTCCTGGCCGACTTCGCAACAGTTATGCTTTTCGGGGCAGTGTTTACAGAACATTCCGAACTCTCCAGTCGGACGAAGTATCATGAGGCTGTTCACGTGGAGCAGTATCAAACCCTATTCACCGCCGGACTGGCTCTCGCGGTAGGGATTATGTTCACCTGCTTCGCGTTCGACATCTACGACTGGTGGATGCTGGCGCTTGTCGCTATCCCCGTGTTCCTCTATTATGTGTGGTATGGTATCGAGTACCTGATCCGGTTAATCATGTACAGAGATGCGGATAAGGCTTACAGGATGATTGCGTTCGAACAAGAGGCCTATGATCTGGAAAATGAGTACAAGAAACCCTGTACAGAAAGGATGTATGCGAGTAGCTTTGGTTTTCTAAAGTATTACTAATTAGTTTATTGCGTGTGGGCTTGCGTTTAAATTGCTTTTAAAAAGCTTTTAAATTGCTTTTAAAAATCCGCCTCCGAGCTATCACAGACCGGAGGCGAAGGTTGAACTGATTACCTATGTGGTAATCCCTTGATGAATTGCAAAGGTAAGATTATTTTAAAATAGAACGGTATGGCAGACAAAAAAGAGCAGGTTATAATAGATATCCAAATAGACTATGAGGAGGGTATCGCAAACATGGCGAAGTATCGAGCAGAGGCCGATAAATTTCGTCAGGCAAATGCTGATTTGAGGAAAGAACTGAAAGCTGGGAATATTACCCAGGAAGAATGCAACCTTCAAATAGCGGAAAACTCTATCAAAATGAGAGAGGCCAATGACGCGGCTTCAGCATGGATGCGTACCATACGAAATAGTCTTAAAGCTGATAAAGAAAAGATTGGGTCCATGACGCAAATGCAAGCTCAATTATCTTTACTCACGTCACGTTATAAAGGATTGAGTGAAGAAGAGAGGAAATCAGCTTCGGGCAAGGCTTTGAAAGATAAAATAAATAGTCTGACCAATGCATTAAAAGATAATGAGGAAGAAATTCAAATCTATAATAGGAATGTCGGTAACTATGAGAATGCGATAAAGAACGCAACAGGACTGTCCGGTAAATTCGGAGAAATGCTTATATCTTCTGGCGGAAGCTTTAAAGTTTTGCAGCTGGAAGCTAAAGCAGCAACTACTGCTGTTGGATCATTAGGCAAACAATTTCTTGCTCTATTGGCTAATCCGATAGTATTGATTCTGGCTGGGATTGCAGTGGCAATAGTGACGGTGAAAAAGGCTATTAATTCAAGTGAAGAAGCATCAAATAGATGGAATGTTATACTTGCCCCTCTGAATCGTACATTGAATTTCTTTTTATCCCTGCTGCAAAAGGGGGCCGGATATATTCTTTCTTTTGTTGAAGCAGGAGGAAAACTACTTGAATGGCTGTCGGGATTAGCTGAAAAATTGCCAGTAGTCGGTAAATATGTGAAGGAGGTAAATGATGCTAATCGTGAAGCTATAAATTTGGCAAAAGAAAAGGCAGATATTGAAAAGCAGGCCCGTGTTGACGAAGTACAGAATGCAAAGGATGCGTTGGAAGTGGCCCGTCTTAGAAAAGAGGCAAAAGATAAAGAGGGCAAAACGTCTGCAGAGCGTTTGGCTGCAATACAAAAGGCAAACCAATTAGAAGAGGAAGCGAGTAGACGAAATGTTGAACTCGCCGAACGCCGGTTGAAAGCTTTACAGATTGAATCGGAGTGGGCAGAGAATGATGCTGCAACTAATGACGAATTGGCAAAACGTGAAGCAGAAGTGTATAGGGCCCGTCAAGCATATTACCAAAAAACCATGGAGTTGGCGGAGCAAGAAAATACTGTGCGTAATGAAATTGCTACTGCTGAAAAGAACAGGTCGGCAAAGGCTAAAGAGGCAGCGAAGAAAGCCATGGAAATAAAAGCTCAAGAAATTGACTTGCTTCGTAAAGCGGAAGATATGTCACTCTCTTTAGTAAGAGATGGGATTGAGAAACAACGGAAAATCCTAAATTTGCAATATGATCGCCAGATTGAGGATTTGAAACGCAAGCTCAGTACTGAAAAGAATCTAACCGATGCTGCAAGGAAAGCCATTAACGATTCAATTATCTTGGCTGATCAGAAGAGAGAAACGGAACTAAAAAAGCTATCTGATGAATCCCTGCAGGACCAGATACAAAAAGAGACGGAGCGAATCCAGCTACAACTTGATGCCGTTAAAGCCGGGACGCAACAGGAACATGAACTACGCACACAATTGATCGAGCAAAACCGCAAGGAGGAGTTGGCTGCGAATTTGCAACTTGCTGAAGAGCTCCGGCAGTCGGAAGCAGATATAAATGCTGCGTATAACAAACAGATTATTGATGAAAATGAAGCTTTTCGCAAAGAACAGTTTGATCGACAAACTGAATACATCCGCCTGGAGTGGGAGAACCGTCTTTTGCAAGCCAAAGAGGGTTCTTTGCAAGAATATGATTTGAAAATACAGCAGGCGCAGGCAGAATATGACGCTTTGATTAATATGGATGCTGCAACCAAGGCAGCATTGTATCAGTCTGATGCTGCTTATGAGAATGCTAAATTGCAAAGTGAAAAGAATTTGAAGGATGCTATTAAAGATCGTATAAATGCGGAGAATGAAGCTATTCTTGTTCAGATGAATGCAGTGTCAACTATTACGGATGCCTTTTCTTCTATGCTTGAATCTTTTGCGGAAGACAATGAGGCTCTGGCCGCCTTTGCGAAAACAGTAGCCTTATTTAATATTGGTATCAACACTGCCGAAGCTATATCAAAGGGGGTTGCATCGGCTCAAGCGGTTGGTTTCCCTGCTAATATCCCTGCTATTGCAACAACGATTGCAGCAATTATGACGAATATTGCTAAGGCAAAACAGTTATTGAACAAAGAAAAGAATCCTAAATTTGGAAGTGGCGGTGACATCTCTGGGCCGTCCCATGCTTCCGGCGGTGTATTGATAGAAGCCGAAGGCGGGGAGGGGATCATAAACAAGCAATCAATGTCGAATCCTCTGTTGCGCTCAATTGCCAGCGCTGTGAATGTCGCCGGCGGCGGTGTCCCCTTCTCTAATGTGCCAATATTCCCATCTGTTTCCGGTGGCGGGTTTGATACGGCAGAGCTAAAGGCTATATTTGTTGAAGCATTAAAGGAAATGCCGGCGCCTGTCGTTAGCGTTGTAGAATTTACGGATGCCCAGAATCGAGTAAAAATGATTCAAAATAATTCTGGCTTATGAAAGTACATGAAATACTATCCTTCAATAAAGAACTGTTGGAGAAATTAAATTCCGCAGGTTTGAATACATCAGACTTCCAGTATGTCGATTTATACAATGAATATGACCGTTTGAAAAAAGACGGATTAAAAAAGGCCTATATAGTCTCATTCTTGTCTGATCAGTACAGCATGAGCGAACGAAAGGTGTATCAAGTCATTTCTAAAATGGAACGTACTATTTAGTTCTGCTTACCCTTTATTTCATTGGCTGTATCGGTTTCCGGTGCAGCCTTTTTTTTATTACTGCAAAACTTATGCAGTGCTTTTTTGTTTTGTTTCCTCTTAAAATATACAATATGATATATTTTTGCACAAAATGATATTTTAAAATATGGCAGTACTGAAGATACATAGTGATATTGTAGATGAAGAAACAAGACAAATGAACTTGTTTTGGGTCGGAATCGACGGAACATCCTTTGATTCCGTAGATGCTTTTATTGATAGCATTCCGGAGAATGATAATGAGATAGAATTGCGGTTGAATTGCCGCGGGGGTAACTGTTCGGAGGGATGGATTATTTATGATAAGTTACGTTCAACCGGCAAAGAAATAACAGCCATTATTGAAGGTCAGTGTGCATCTATGGCTTCTGTTCTTTTGTTGGCCGCTCCAAAGGAACGACGTTTTGCCTATCAGAATGCTACTCTATTGATACATAATCCTTATTATCCCCCCTATACTTTGGCTGATGCTTATGATGCAGAAGATTTGCGACTTATGGCGGAAGACTTAGAAGCCGAAACGACAAAGATTGTGAACTTGTATGTAGAACGTACTGGTTCGGAGGAGGGAGTACTTCGCGCTCTTATGGCCGAAGATAAATATGTTGATATGGATAAAGCAAAAGAGTTAGGCTTTATATCCGAAGTGAAGCCTCCGATCTCAGCAAAAGAAAAGCAACCCAAAAAGTGGAATCACTCAAATATAAATTATATGTCAAAAACAGGTGAAAAAGTAGAAGTTAGTCAAAGCTTATTTGCAAAGATGCTTGCAAAATTGGGCTATTCAAAAATTGAAGATGCGGAAGCTGCTCTTAAAAAGGTAGCTCTTGATCTGTCGACTGCAGATGGTAGTACATTAACGGTCGAACGGGAGGAAGGAGACCCTCAGGTCGGTGATTCTGCATCTCCAGACGGTGAACATCTTATGCCGGATGGAAGCACTATCGTTGTAGATGGTGGAGTAATAACTGAAATACGTGATCCGGAAGGAGAAAACGGAAACGAAGCACTGGATGCAGCCAATGCGCGAATTGCGGAGCTGGAAGCCGAGGTGACATCTTTGCGTGCTCAGGCTAAGAGCAAGGATGATCTTGTGATCTTGAATAAGGTCAAAACTATGGGAGGACTGGAAGGCCTAAAGAAAATTGCAAGTAGCTATGTTCCTGAAGATCGCGATTTTCAAGAGGGAAACAAAGGCGCTTCGGACCAGGGAGATGACGTTTCTTTGATTGATAAGAAACTTGCTGAAAAACGCGAAGCTCGTAAAAAGAAGTTTAATAAATAAAAAATGTTTGTATGCCTAAATTGGATTTTTCAAAATTAACCCCTACAAATCATGCAATTGAGAGTCTACGTGATTTGTTGAATATGACTGTATTTCAAGACGAGAACCTGGAGCAGTTTATCACCTCTATGGGGAAGGTGGAGCATGGCAAGCGTCTTGGTTTCATTGGTGAAATGGAGGACGTCGGTAACGAAGGATCAGGCTGTAATCCAGACTATAAGTCTGTCGGTATCCCGGCAGATGAAAAGCAGTGGGCACTCGGCGACTGGGAAATTCCTTTGAATTTGTGTTATGAAGATTTGGAGGGTACGATTGCAGATTATTGTCTGAAAACTGGTACTGAAATAGGTGATCTGACATCTACCGAATATATGGATTATATTGTCCTTCCGAAACTGGAAGAGGCTATGCGTAAAATGATGTGGCGTATTGCTTGGTATGGTGATAAAGATGCCAAAGTTAACACTGGCGGTGGTGTATTGACGACGGGCGTTGATCCTACACTGTTTACGATGTGTGATGGATTTTGGAAGCGTATTTTTGCTATTGCTACTGCAAACGCAAATCAATATACTGAAATTTCCGCTAATGATGGAGCCTCTTACGCTGCGCAGAAATCCGGTTTGCTGACAAAGGGTGTCGCAACTTCCTTGTTTGAGAAGATCAGAATGGATGCCGATGGCCGTATTGAAGCAATGAACGGATCGGCTATTTTCTGTACAAAGTCTTTGGCTGACGCTCTGGCGTGGGATGCTAAACAAACTTACAACACTATCATGCCTTGGCAGGTGTTGTTTGACGGATTGAAGGTTTCTGAATGGGACGGTGTGAAAATTTATTCTATTTCCGTTTTTGACCGTTATACCAAAAAGTATCAGGACAACGGGACCAAATTGAATTTACCGCATCGAGCAGTGTACACTTCTCCCAGCCAGCTGTTGATGGGATATCCTGGTTCTTCTGCAATCTCTGAACTCGACGTGTGGTTTGAGCGTAAAGAACGTATGAACTACATCTATTCAACCGGCAAAATAGGAACTCTTACTAAAGAGGATGAATTAATTCATGCTGCTTATTAATCATGTGGGTGCGGGTAACCGCGCCCCTTTAATACTCATTAGATATGCCAAGTTGTGAAAGTTTAATCAAGAAAGGTATAGATATCAATTGTGAATCGCCTGTGACAAGGGGATTGGAGCCGAATGCTGTTATCATTAATCGTTCTGATCTTGATTTGTCTAAGGCGACGTTTGCTGCGGACAAAAAAAATGTTCTTGAATCATTGGTGCCGAAGTCTGGTAAAAAAGGTTTTCCTGCTTTTGTTCCAGGTAAAACTCCATTTACAGGGGCAAAGACAAGTCTTAACGTCGGAACATACATGAATACATTCAATAACGAGTTTCCGATTGTGATACTTGACAATGGACCGGATGTTTGCGAAAGTATTATTGATGGCCTTGCAAACGGGACCTTTGTCGTAGTCTTTGAAAATAAGCATAAGGGATCGGCAAAAGATGCCGCATTCCAGGTATTTGGATTTTACCAGGGGCTTACTGCAACTACTCTCGAAAATGATAAGTATAGCGAAGAGACAGAAGGCGGTTGGAAAGCAGTATTGACAGAAGAACGAGCCCCGAAATCTGGTTTATTCCTCTATAAGACAGATTATGATGCCACTAAGGCTTTGTTTGAAAGTTTGACTGCCGAAGTTGCATCGTGATATGAAAGTAGAAGAACTATTGACAAATGAAGTAATCGAGCGTTTCCGTCAGCGGAAAGAATCTCTCCAGGAACGGGATGCGCTCGTTTCTTTGGCTTCTAAGGTGTTATGCCGAAAAGTGTCATACACCTGTAGGAATTGCTATTTTGATGCGCTGATGGAGCTTGTCAGCCTCTATAAAACAAACCGAATATTATTTAAGGAACGTATGGAAGAGAAAAGATACCAAATTAAGCGAGGTGTTTGTATGCCTCTCGGTTTCGGCTCCAATCGTATGATTGTTTACCAGAATTGTACCGATCAGTTGGCTGTCGAATTTTTGTCTTTGAATGAGAAAAACAGTCAGTATTTTGAGCGCCTTCCCGATGGTTGGAAGGATGATGTTGCAGCATTTTTAGAAAAACAGTCAGGAAAGAATGTTGTTCTCGCTGAACTTTCTTCGGCAGAATTAGATGCTATCGCCGATATGAAAAAAATGCTGGTGGAAGGATCGACTAAAGGCGCTGTGAAGGAGCATTTTCAAACTTTTGAAAAGATCGGAGGGGTGAAGGTTACTAAAAAGTATGTTGATTCTTTGCTTAAAGTTGCATCCGGGCAATTAGAAGAGGAAAAGAGTAAGAATACTGCTGATCCTGGTTTGAATGATAAATCTGGTGATCCCGAAAAAGTCGTAGATGTTGCCGATACGGACCAGGTGGAAAATGCAGAAAATGCGGACCAGGCAAAAGTTGATTAATTGATATAATAGACTTGTGAAATATGACAATTGACGAAGTAAAAATACCTAAGATACGTATTCCTGTTGCCGATGCAACTAATCTTGACATACAAAGCTATGGAAAGGGGAATAACTATCCTCAAATGATTTTACAGCTTATCGGGGCATCAAGTAATGCCAAAAGCTGTGTCGGGCGTTATGCGAAATTTATTCGAGGTGCCGGCTTCCAGGATGTTCTATTTTACAAGTCTGTTATAAATACCAAGGGGCAGACGTGTGATACACTATTGAGGCTTTGTTCCGATGATTTGGCGAAGTTCGGGGGATTTGCTTTGCATGTAAACTATAATCTTTTATGTGAGATTTCAAGCGTTGAACACATCCCATTTGAAGATTGCCGCCTGGGGATTGATGATGATTTGGGGTATATATCTAAAATCGCTATCCATCCAGATTGGACAATGGTTAAAGGGAAAAAGCGAATTAAGAGGCCAAGCAAAAGCACAATAACATATACGGACGTGTTTAATCCTAATACTGATATTGTTCTCTCTCAGATTATAGCTTCAGGCGGAATTGAAAATTATAAAGGCCAGACGTTATATGTGTCAAAGGATGGGTATATGGTTTATCCGTCTGCTATTTACGATAGTGCCATTACCGATATCAGCACAGACGAAGGATTGGCCAATGTTCGGTATCGTAATGTCCGAAATAACTTTTTACCGATGGGCATGTACGTCTATCGGAAAGGACAGAAAGTGATGGTTGAAGATAAAGACGGGAATCTGGTTGAAGGTACAGAATATCAGAATGGATTTGATGCAGAAAAATTTAAGGCTTTCCAGGGAGATTCTGAGGCGTGTAAAATTATCGGTGTAGGGCTTGAAGATGGCGATGAGAAACCGGAGTTTGTCGAGTTCCCAACCAAAAATTTCGACAAAGAATTTACGATAACAAAGGATGCAACAGCCGAAGAAATATATGCCGCCTTCAATCAAGAAGTCTTTTACCGTATTCGTTCCGGTGCCCTGGGGTTCTCTAACGACATCATAAACGATGCCTTTAATTTTTACAATGCTATGACGATTGACGAACGTGTCCTGATGGAGCAAAGTTTCCGATCTGTGTTCTCGCATTTTGCCGATCCTGTCAATCAGACAAATGATTATTCATTAATCCCTTTAAGCTATGCAGTCCAATCAGTTTAAAAAACAATTAACAGACGTTGAAAATGTGAAAACAACCGTCCGGCCAATGTCGACACATATAGATGAAAATAAGATCAATATTTACATTGATGAATCCCAGCAGCAGGATATCAAGAATGCCTTGGGGGATAGCCTGTTTATTGATCTGCTCCGATATGTCAATCGGGAAGATGGTTCGCTTGTCAATGAGGCTTATGAAAACTTGCTACATGGTGGTATCTATACAAATGAGGATGATGAATTTATTTTCTCTGGCCTTGAAAAAGCTCTGAAGTATTTCGTTTACGCTCGCTTGGTGAAGCATGGAGACAGGAATCTGTCGCGAATAGGATTGATGCAGAATCAGGCTGAATATAGCTCACATGCGGAGCTAAAGGAAAAGCAGGAAGAATACAAGGATGCTTTTTCTATCGCCGAAGAATTGATGAATGACTGTCTCCGGTATATAAAGCATAATTCAGAGAAGTTTCCAAAATGGGGAAAGAATAGCATTACTGCAACGCGTGGACCTGTCATAACAAAAATAGGGGATTGAAAGATGAATATGGAATTAGCCGATATATTGGCAATCATCGGGACAATGGGAGGATTTGAGGCTTTTAGATGGGGTGTAACAGCTTGGCGCAACCGTAAAACCGATGCTCGCAAAGAGGATGCCGCTGCAGATGCTCTTGAAATCAATAATGAGAAGAATCAAGTTTCTTGGTTGGAGGACCGCATAACCCAGCGTGATCTAAAGATAGATGCTCTGTATGTTGAACTCCGGCAGGAACAATCAGCAAAACTTGATGAGATACATAAAAGACATGAGGCTGAACTTGCTTTAAAGGATGCGGAACATAATCGGTGTGACCGTCCAGACAGTGAATGTGGGAGGAGGATACCGCCCCGAAGAAAATTAACTTTAAAAAATAAGGAGGAAAAAGATGAAAAAGAATGAATTACCCAGGGGAATTAGAAATAACAACCCTTTGAACATAAGAAAAAACAGCGATGTGTTTCAGGGCGAGGTTGTCCCCAGCAAAGATACGGCGTTTAAGCAATTTAAAACGATGGCCCACGGTTATCGGGCCGGCTTTAAAATCCTGTCGAATTATTTCCGGGTGTACCGACTGACAACGATCCGGCAGATGATATCGAGGTGGGCACCGGAAAACGAGAACAATACAAGTGCATACGTTTCCCTTGTTGCGTCTTATTCAGGAATAGGGCCGGACGATCCTTTGAACTTCGATCGTGAACAGATGATTAAAATAGTCGCCGGCATGAGCCGTGTCGAGAACGGAAGAGATGCCGTGATGTCGGATGTGATAGACGGCTGGAATATACTATGAAAGCCTGGCACGTCATAGTAGTTTTAGCTCTCTGCCTTATTTGCTTCCTGGCCGGTCGGTACACGAAGAGGGCAGAAGTTGAGCTTGTCTGTAAAACGGATACATTCATCCGGGTTGACACGCTAAGAGAGCGCGTCCCTTATCCTGTCTATGAGACAGTGATACAGACAGTGCCGGAGCTGTTCCCGGTCTACATCACACTCGAGGGGGATACTGTGAGAGAGCCGATCTTAGTACCTGTCCCGGTCACACAAAAAGAGTATCGAACGGACAATTATCATGCCTGGGTATCTGGGCATGATCCGTCGCTCGATAGTATTGATATTTTCCAGAAAACAATGTATATAACGAAACGGCAGCCAGCATCTCGCTGGGGGATCGGTGTAACTGCCGGTTACGGGATCGGCCGGTCCGGCCTGTCGCCCTATGTCGGGATAGGAGGGTTCTATAGGATTTGGTAGTTTCTTTTTGTTTCATAGATTTAATGTTAATAGTGGCCGCTCTGCCTGCGAAGGTGGGGCGGTTGATTTTTTTATGCTAAACAACATATCATTTTTTATCGTTATTATTTTGTTAATGTAATATATTACATTATCTTTGCAGTGTAATCAATTAGAACAGGGCGGCAACCTATAAGCGGCTAAGAAAATGACAACACAAGAACTTTTTCAATTTTTCTGCAAGAACAATACTAACGGTGCTGGTAGAAAAGAAAGAAGGTACATCCAAGAATACGGTGACATTTCCTTCGAAGAAGCCTTTCCCGTGTATCTTGAAAAGATGGCCTCTATCACGGGCATCCTGGACAAAGTAAAGACGTTTGAGCAGTTCTTGATTAATAATAACATACAATGTACTCAAAGCAATATTTCTGAAAGCCGTTACTACTTCTACAACGGTGTTAAATATCGCTTTAGCAGTCATGTTTATCCTACCGGATCAATGACAAACAAAGAGTTGGGTGTAATTGATTTGGCTGCTGATCCTGAATTGATAAATGAAATATCATTTTAAATAACTAAATAACATGCGTTATGGCAAAGAGAGAAATACCCCTGTTTATACTTGATAATAATCGCGCCCACAATCTTGGCGAGTGCGATTTTATCACCTGCACTGATATCGACAATGGGTTTGTCGGGAAAATAGATTATACCCATTGCCCGGAAGAAATATCTGACACCGTCCGAACCGGAGAAGAGCGGAACGGCATCCGTGTAAGGATGGAGATAAAACGCATTATTGGCAAAAATCCAACTCCTGCCGCTCAGCGTTCGCTCCTAAAGAAGGCGATGGAGTACTATACGGAGATTAACACCGTAGAAGTTAATACATCAAGCCCGACTGACGAGCAATGCATAGACTTTTTGGATACCCTGATTAAAGGGAATCGTCACAATCTTACCGAAGCCGGCGTAGACTATAACGAACGCAAGATTATATCAACTTCGCTCAATATGCTGGAGGCAATCAAAGATAAACTTAAAAACATTGGGCAAAATGAATGAAAGAGAACGTATAGGTAAGCGCATTGCCGACATTCGCAAAGAAACCGGTATCTCTCAAGCAAAGTTGGCCGAGATGTCAGGACTCGACCAGGGACATATAGCAAGGATAGAACTTGGGAAATACAATGTAGGGATAGATACGCTATCCAAGATCGCAGAAGTTTTTGGAATGAAGATTGATTTTATATGAATAAGCGTGACATTACATGGAACAACATGTATAATAGTGTGAAATCTTATCATGCTAACAATGGGAGATGGCCAGCTTCGTATAGTCTCGATAAAGACGAAAAGAAATTAGGCCAATGGTGTATTAACCAAAAACAGAAACAAAAAACAGGAAAATTGAGTGATATACGAAAGCAAATGCTTGATGCAATAGGGTTTGTTTGGAGAGTTAACTTTAGCTGGTTTGTAATGTTTGAATCCCTGAAGCTTTTTAGGGAAAAAACTGGTAAATGGCCATACTCATTGTCTGGTGATAATGAAGAGAAGAGATTGGGAGACTGGCTATATCGTCAAAGGGCGATAGCTAAAGGTAAGAAAAAATACAAGATGCCACAAGATCATCTTGAAAAATTGGAGTCAATTGATTTTATGAAATGCGATTATAGAGGTAAGAAAAAGTAAAACATAGTTAAGGTTTTTGAGCGTCCTGGTAGTGATATTCGGGCGCTCTTTTTATCCTCCCTTGAAGAAAGGGTTGTTGGCTATTCTTCTTGCATTTTCTTCTTCTGATATTTTGAGATAATTAAGAGTCGTTTCTATTTTGGCATGGCCTAAAAACTCTTTTATAATGTATAAGTCAATTCCAGCTAAATATGCATTGCTGGCAAATGATCTCCTGGCTGTATGCGTGCAGATGAGTTGGTATTTTTTATACGTACGAGTTACAATCTGCCCACCCTCGGTTTTAGACAATTTGATCTCATTATCTATTCCAGCAATCAGCCCGAGCTCTTTAACGTGTTTGTTTAATTTCTGATCAGACAATTTGATATTCATTACATTTATATTTCTTAGTATCTGTTTCAAGTTGGCGTGCATTGGAATATATACGATTTTATTTGTTTTTTGTGTTCTAACGCGTATCATTTCGTTTTCTATACTAAAGTCTTCTACTCGTGAATAATCGGAAACCCTAAGTCCAGTATAACATCCGACGAGAAATATCATTTTAGCATCATTTATGGCCTTTACTTTTCTTGCAATACAAGAAGGTCTGACATCCTCAAAATAGGCCGTTATTGTTTCGGGCGTTATTTTGAGGTCGTATATTTTTTGTATCTCTTCCGAAGACAAATAAATAGATTCAATATCTTCTTTTTCTTTTTTAAATTTTTTGCTTGTATAGTTTTTGTTATTGTGAAGTTCTCCGGCCGTCTCATTCATGAATTTAGTAATCATCTTGAATAGGCCGCCGATGTAGTTTTTTGAGTAGTGACGTTCTTCTTTTCCTTTTGTGTATGTTTTTAGAAGCATGTATGTTCTAAAATCATTGTAAAAGTTTAAGTCAACATCTGAAAATTTGATCCTTGTTCTTTTTGAATTTTCATAATTGACGAGGTGATTAAGCAAGCTTCTGTAGACCTTATATGTGTCCGTTGTTTTGTCGCATTTTTTAATATAGTTAGATATGAATACTGTTAGGCATGAATCATTTTTTACGACACCGCCGGAGTTGTTGTTTATCTGCTCAATTCTGTCTTCAACTGCTTTAAGAAAGTTCTTCTGCGTTGGGGTGATTAATTCCCTGTCAAATTCATTAAATACGTCCTCAATAATGCGGACATACTTTTTTATCTGCTCGTTTTTTGTGAATCCTTCAGGATATTTCTTGCCTTCTCGGCACCAGCTCTTACTATCTATCCAGTTAGCTGTCTCGACGGTTATGCCTGGATTAAAAACGTAGCGCTCGCCATTCTTTCTAATGATAAATTGTATAGATGTTTTCTCTTTCTTTTTATTTGCGAGAAATGGATTTATATTATTCGACATGAAGGAACGAATTTAGGAACGTTTGCTGTAAATGTTTCGATTACGAATATAGTCAAATCTTTATACCATACTGTGGTGCTGACTATTAAATAAGGTTATATGGGTGATAAACATACCTTGTGAACCGTGCCGGATTCGAACCGGCGACCTCTGCCCTGTCAAGGCAGCGCTCTAAACCAGCTGAGCTAACGGTTCAGGGTGGCAAAGATAAGAAAAGAATGAATAAAAAACAATTCTATGGCTCAATTTGTAAAACGGAAGAACAGACTTGATGCCTTATTCTTCCGTTTTTAATGCTGTTTAGTGAAACAAACTGTTCACATTATTTGTAGACTTCAAGTTCGTAAATGCGGGTGTCACGATCCCCAGTCTTTTGTGTAGGCTGGGTAACCAACAGGCGTAAATAGCGGACTGATTCCGGTTTGGCCAGTAAGTTAGTTGCCTCGTTTTTGTGGTTGCCGGCCAGAACATCCAAAGTCTTCCATTCTTCGTTCAAGCTGTTTCTGCCTTGAAGGAAACAGGTTCCGGTGACATAAGAATGTTCTTCATTTCCGGCGCTGACCAGCTTCCAGCCACTTATTGATTGGGTTGTGCCCAAATCGAAATCAACATGACTCGGAATGCCGGAAATATCGCACCATTTTGTTTCCGTATTGCCGTCGATCATGTGCTCGGGAGATTCCTCTTCGTTCACGAAACCGGAACAGGCAATGATTTTAGCACTCTTCATTAGGTTTTCTTTTGCGGCTTCTTTCGTTGCCTCTTTGGGTCTTATGGCTGAGCGGAACAATTCGGATGCGACAGCAACCTGTTTATTGTCTTCTTGGGCAACTGTAACGGCAAACAAAACAATATTCTTGTTGTCCGGCAAGATCAGGCTTGTAGCTCCTTTAGGAATGTCCATGCCAAACTTGAACATATAGGTATATTCGTAAGCCTGGTCTCCGTCAGGAGCATGGCGGTGAGAACCGACATAAGCGATGTCGCCGTCTTTCAGGAAACCTTCCGTATGTCCCAAATGTCCCCATTGACCGATAAAGCCGGTGTATTCGGGAACCGTAATTTCCTGTTCGGATTTACCCAGACGGAATGTTCCGGTACAATCGCCTTCGGTGGACGCTGCCAGGAAATAAATACGGTTGTAATTGTTTCCCGCCGGCAGCTGGATAGTGTCTCCCTGGCAAGCTAAACCGTTGAATGATTCTTTGTCTCCCAAACCGAACGAGATCTTACCGGCATGGATTGTTTCCGGCAGCAGCTCGGCTGCATACGAATAGCCTGAACTGAAGTTGCCCTCTCTGCGGAACTCATTCCAGCTCACGCACTTCTTGTTGAATTTCAGAGGAACATGAGCATATTGAGGCTCTTTGACTGGATTGCCGGACGGTTTGAGTTTCACTTTGAAAGTCTTAATGGAGTAAGGCTTGATGGACACCTGCAGTTTGTTACCGTTGAATAGCGCCTTGCCGATTGTTTTCTCGGTTCCGTCAGCTTCGCTGGCACTCTGGATGGCGCCGGCAAAAGTAATCTCGGCAGTCTGTTCCTGCTCGCCGCCGGTTTCGTATAGGCGGATTACCAATTCGTCCGAGGATTCAGCCTTTTTCAGTGTCTTTACCACTACGCTGTTGTTATCGGAGTTGGCAAATGTGAACGATTTGCCCAGCTGTCCGGCATGTTTATCCGCCACAAAAGCGGTTAACGGCTGATTCAATTCGTCTGCTCTCAGAACAGTCTTCGATTTATCCAAAGCTCCGGAATGAGGCAGCAGGCTGTAAGTGAAACGGTGATAGCCGAAATCCTGGCGGTCCTGATAGGAATAATTGCCCTTTGTCTGCGGAGTATGGAGCAAAGTCAAACGGATTGTATTATCGTTCGGTTTGTCCCATCCGTACTTGCTGTCGTTGAGGACGGAAACGCCATAGCTGTTCCCTTTGTCGGTCAGGTCTGCCCAATACTGCGCATACACTTCGTAAGCCGTTATCGTATTGTTGCCGCGTTTCACACTTCCGATACCCAGGTCATAAGTGGCTTCCGGGTTCGATACGCTCAATGGGAATTCTGCTTTCAACAATGAGTTGGTTGACTGCCAGTCTACTTCATTGTAGAAGTCGATGCGGTCGGCGCGGGGACCTTCGAACAAACGGATATACTGTTTAAAGACAGATTGCCCGTGATGTTTCTCTACGCAAAGCGCTTTTCTCAACTCTCCGTTCTCCACCAATGAGATTTTTACATCTTCGGTGATGGAAACCGGTTCGCGGTCTACGGTTTCTTTCATGATTTCCCAGGCGGGCCAGTTATACGATTTGTTTTCCGTAAAGAGAGCCAGGCGGATGGCTTTTCCCTCTTTTACCAGTTCCTTGTTGTTTTTCTTGTCGAGGAGGGAAGTGATATCGCCGTTTTTATCCAGTGTAATCTTGTATAAGGAGTTTTCCAGCGTATTGACGCCTGCCTGCTGCAAAGCGGAAGCGGCCGGACCTCCTTCACGGACGTCGTAAACAACATAGCCGGTAGCCGGGACAGTTGCCGAAATCAATACATGAGCTTTCCCGTTTTTATAAGAAAGCAATTGGGCGGGGACTTTCTTTCCTTTCTCATCATATACCGTCACGCCTTTGGGAGCTTTAGGCATATCTAACATAACTTCAGCGAGGTCGGATACAGGGAAAGCATGTGCGTTGTAGAGGATGACCGGAGTCCCTTTCACCCGTGTATCCAACTGGCCGGCAATGCCGTTTACGGATGAAGTCAATACGCCGGCAAACTGCTTCAAAGCGATCAGTTCGTCATTCCAAGAGAACTCGTAAGCTCTCGGAATACTGGTTCCTGTCAGGTCGTCATGGAACTGGTGGACGATAAAGCGGCGCCAGGCTTCTGTCAGCGTGTTCAGCGGATAGGCGTTCGTTCCCAACCAGTCGGCTGCAACGGCAGCATTTTCAGCAGCATTGGCCAATACTTCGTTCTGGCGGTTGTATGCTTTCATGGCGGCTTCCGAAGTATAACAGCCGGTGCCGTGCACGTCCATCAGCAGTTCCCCGTTGAAAACCGGCAATTCCGGGTGGTTCTTGTAAGGCATGAAATCCTTGAACAGCTGGTCACTGGTTGCACTGATCACTTCGACTGGTCCGTCTCCCTTGATCCCTTTTTCAACCGAACGGACAGAGGCTAAGTTCGGAGAACCACCCGTATCGCCCGTCCCATAATAACGATATACGATATTAAGAGGATCGCGTTGGCTCAGTTCCAGTAAATATTTGCTGTTGGAAAGGTCTTCGTCTCTCCATCTTCTGCCATAATCATAGCCGTGTGCCAGCATGATGGAGGAGCCGTCCACGCCTTGCCACAGCCCGATGAGGAACGGATGTTTGCTGTCTCCGTAGAACGGATGGTTACGCCAGTCGAGTTTCTGCGAAGAAAAGCCGATCAGCCCGCAATGGCTGGCAATCGTCGGCAAAGTCCATCCGAAGCCGAAACAGTCCGGCAGGAATATGTCCGTACTTTCCACGCCGAACTCTTTACGATAGTATTCCTGTCCGAGCGTAATATTACGGATGAACGATTCGGGAGAAGGAATCAGGGCATCGGTTGCATCCCAGCTGCTGCCGGAGATATGCCAGCGTCCGTTCTTTACGTATTCCTTTAACTCCTCATACTGGGTAGGATAATATTCCTTCATCCAGGCATATTTTACTCCTCCCTCGAAATTGAACACATAGTTGGGATAACGTTTCAGCAGGAACAAATTCTGGTTAAGCGTATTCCACACGTACTCTTTGATTGTAGTCTGGACATCCCAATTCCATTGGGTGTCTAAGTGGGCATCGGCAACCATGTAGGCCTTTGCCTTTTTCTCTTGCTTGTCTGTTTGGGCGAACAAGGAATTTCCGCTCGAAAGGATTGCGAGCGAAAGGATAGCAATTCGTAATTTCATTTGTCTAAAAAATTAAGTTCACAAATATATTATGAATTATTTGAATAAGTTCCAAAACCAGGAAAAAAGCAGCTTTTTTCGAATAGATAGTGACTCCTCTTTAAATATGTTAAATAGTTTCACCATTTTCTCGGTGTGAAACTAAAGTTTCATCGGCATGGAACTAAAGTTTCAGCAAGGGGAAACAAAAGTTTCGTAGGCATGGAACTAAAGTTTCATAGGGAGGAACTGTTTGCTGTATAGTAACAAAGACATTACTTCAATTGGTACAAATTTAGGAGAGGATAGGAGGAAGGTGTAAAGTTTTGCGTACAAGGGGGTGTGTCAAAACTGTCCTGTTCCCGCGCTTGACGCGGGATCGCATTAAAACCGACCATATAAGCAACTGATTGATAAGGTCTGTTTTTTTGCGGCCCCGCGTCGAGCGCGGGGACAAGGGTGTTTTGACACATCCCTTTGTTTACCAGAAATACCAGTAGAAAGCAGCCGTAATACCCAGGATGATGACAGAGTGGATCACATCCCAATGGTTCCAGCTGGCACGCGTAGCCGCCTGTTCGGCTGGTGTCGAGGTTCCGAAGACCAAACCTTGTATCTTTCCGGGTTCGGGAGCCTTCGTGCAGAGGCTGACAACGATTGTCAGGATAATGCAGAACAGGAACATCCATCCGCAGAAGAAGAGCCAGTTCATATCGTAGAACAGCGCCTTGAACAGATTGTCGGATGCATCTGCAACGTTGCTATAATACACTTTTGCACTCAGGCGGGTGATACCGATCATAATACCGGCCAACATGCCCCACATACCGCCTTGTGCGGAAGTCCGTTTCCAGCAGACGCCCAAAAGGAAGGCGGCGGCAATACCCGGAGAAAGTACGGATTGCACATCTTGCAGGTAATTATAGAGTACGTCGCCAACGCTACGCATGATAGGAATCCACAGAATACCGAGGACCACGATTACGACTGTGGCTATCTGTCCGATTACGACCAGCTTCTTTTCCGGCGTTTCCGGTTTGAAACGTTTATAGAAGTCGATAGTAAACAACATGGCCGATGAATTGAACAGGGAAGCCAGCGAGCTCATCAGGGCTGCCAGAATACCGCATACGACAAGTCCTTTTACACCGGCCGGCAGCAGTTTCGCTACGAGGGTGGGGAAGGCAGCATCGGGAATGGAGAGTGTAAACACTTCACCGTTGATGACGATGCCGTTCTTGCTCAATGCGAACGCAATCATGCCGGGGATCAGAAACAGGAAAACGGGCAGTAGTTTCAAATAAGCACCGAAGATCGCCCCGCGCCGGGCCTGTTGCATATTTTTACCGGAAAGAACACGCTGCACGATGTATTGGTCCGTACACCAATACCAGAAGCCGATGATAGAAGAACCGATCAGGGCGCCGAGCCACGGATATTGCGGGTCTCGGTTGTCGCGTATCAATTGTGTCATCGTATCGCCGTAGTCATTGACAACGACGGATTTGCAAGCCGCTATCATTTCATTCCATCCGCCTAATGCCTTGAAGCCGAGAACGAGGATTATCAGAGAACCCAGCAGAAGGATAGGGGTTTGAAGAACAGAGGTATAAAGGACGGATTTCATACCGCCGACAATCGTGTAGAGGGCGGTCAACAGCACCAGCCCGATGGCTGCAATCCAGAAGAAGTCGATGCCCCATATTTCTTTAATGCCGAATACTTGTTGGAATACCAGTCCGCCGGCATACACCGTAACGGCGACTTTGGTCAATACATAACTGATAAGGGAGATGACGGAAAGGATTGTGCGGGATTGCGGGTTGTACCGCCTTTCCAGAAATTCCGGCATTGTGTACACCATGCTGCGTGTATAGAAAGGAACGAATACCCAGCCTAATATCAGGATCATCCATCCCTGTATTTCCCAGTGTGCCATTGCCATACCGCTGGATGCTCCTGCTCCGGCCAGTCCGATCAGGTGTTCGGAACCAATGTTGGATGCGAAGATAGATGCACCGATAGCGATCCAGCTTGCATCGCGGCCGCCGAGGAAATAGTCGGCGGAATTGTTTTGTTTTTGTTTAGTTACCCATATAATAATCCCGATTAGAGCTATTGCGAACAGCCCTATTACAATGAAGTCTAATGTTGCCATAATAGTGTTTTACATGATATCCCCCTTGAATGCTACAAGGGGATTTTGTCAATCCTGCGTTGATGCCGACCGCCTTCAAACGAGGTGTTCAGGAAGGCTTCGACCGTGCGAGTGGCTTCCTCTTGACTGATAAATCTGCCGGGCATGACAAGTATGTTTGCATCGTTATGCTCGCGTGCGAGACGTGCTATCTCTTCCATCCAGCATAGAGCTGCCCGTATTCCCTGGTGTTTATTGAGTGTCATGGCTATTCCGTTTCCGGTTCCGCAGATTGCTATTCCGGGATATACTTCGCCGGCTTCTACCGCTTTAGCGAGCGGATGGGCGAAATCGGGATAATCACAACTTTCTGTCGAACAGGTTCCGAAATCTTTATAAGCTAACCCTTTCGAGTCGAGTATTTGTTTTACGTATTCTTTCAATTCGTACCCTGCGTGGTCACAACATAAACCGAGTGTTTTCATATTTATCTGTTAGAGGGAGAGGTGTCGCCTCTGCAACACCTCTCTTTATGTGTTTCTTATGCTAATAATTCTTTTACCTGATTGTAGACATTCTGTCCTGTGAAGCCGAGCTTTTCATCCAGCACCTTGTAAGGAGCGGAGAAGCCGAATGATTCGAGTCCCCAGACTTTACCGTTGGCGCCAACCAATCCTTCGAGGTTGACAGGCAGGCCGGCTGTGAGTCCGAATACCTTGCTTCCTGCCGGGATGACAGATTCCTGGTATTCTTTGCTCTGGCTGCGGAACAATCCTTCAGACGGAACAGATACAATGCGAACCTTGATGCCGTCGGCACGAAGCAGCGCTGCTCCTTCCTCCAGTGTGGATACTTCCGAACCGGAAGCGACCATGATTACATCGGGATTCTCGTCGCCTTCTACAATGTAAGCTCCCTTTTCGGCCTGCAAAGCTTCCTCATAGCGGTTTCCTTTTGCGGGCAGGTCAGTGATGTTCTGACGGGAAAGAATTAATGCGGTAGGAGTGGCTGTGTTTTCCATCGCCATCTTCCATGCAATCGTCGTTTCGGTCACGTCTGCCGGACGAAGTACCAACATGGAGTTATGTCCCTTGTGGTTCTTCAGTTTTTCCATCAGACGGATCTGTGCTTCCTGTTCAACCGGTTCGTGAGTCGGTCCGTCTTCACCAACGCGGAAGGCGTCGTGCGACCAGACGAACTTAACCGGCTGTTCCATCAAGGCAGCCATGCGGATAGCGGGTTTCATGTAGTCGGAGAATACGAAGAATGTACCGCAAGCAACGATAACACCTCCGTGCAGTGACATACCGATACATACGCAAGCCATCGTCAGTTCGGCTACGCCGGCCTGGAAGAATGCTCCGCTGAAATCGCCTTTCACGAATGAATGTGTCTTCTTCAGGAAACCGTCTGTCTTGTCCGAGTTGGAAAGGTCGGCGGAAGAAACGATCATGTTTTCAACCTGGGTTGCCAGTACGCCTAAGACTGTGGCTGAGGCGGCGCGGGTAGCCTGGTTCGGCTTCTGTTCGATAGCTTTCCAGTCGATAACGGGCGCTTTGCCTGAGAACCATTGTTCCATCTTGGCAGCTAACTCCGGGTTTGCCTTTGCCCATTCTGCTTTTGCAGCATAGCGTTCGGCAACGATTGCTTCCAGTTCTTTAGTCCGTTTAGCATACAGTTCTGCAACTTCGGGGAAGACTTGGAACGGCTCGTCCGGGTTTCCTCCTAAGTTCTTGATTGTGTCTGCGATCGATACGCCGGCAGCGGAAAGGGGTTGTCCGTGTGTGGAAACCTTGTTTTCGTAGCTGCTGTTGTCCGGACCAACGGCACCTTTACCCATGATCGTATTTCCGATGATCAGGGTCGGACGGGATGTTTCGGCTTTCGCTTCGGTCAGTGCCCGGCGGATTTCCGCAACGTCGTTTCCGTTGATCGTAATGACTTTCCAGCCCCATGCTTCGTATTTCATGGCTACGTTTTCGGCAGTCACTTCTTCTACGGTCGTAGAAAGCTGGATGTTGTTGGCATCGTAGAACATAATCAGGTTATCCAGTCCCAGCGTACCGGCAATACGTCCGGCTCCCTGTGAGATTTCTTCCTGGATACCTCCGTCAGAAATATATGTGTAAATCGTCTGATTCATAACGTCACCCAGGCGTGCTTTCAGGAACTTGGCGGCAATAGCGGCACCTACGGCGTAGGTATGGCCTTGTCCCAGCGGACCGGATGTGTTTTCTATACCACGCATCACGTTGACTTCGGGATGGCCCGGAGTTACGCTACCCCACTGGCGGAACTGTTTCAGTTCGTCGATCGTGAATTTACCTGTGAGGGCGAGTACTGAATAAAGCATAGGCGACATATGGCCCGGGTCCTGGAAGTAGCGGTCTCTGCCTTCCCATGTAGGGTTCTTGGGATCATATACGAGAAACTCCGAAAACAGTACGTTTATGAAGTCTGCACCACCCATTGCTCCGCCGGGGTGACCGGATTTCGCCTTTTCAACCATAGACGCAGCCAAAATACGGATGTTGTCTGCTGCTTTGTTCATTAATTTAATATCGTTCATCGTATGAATTATTTTATTTTTTTGCAAAGATAGGCAATCTCTTCGTATTGACCATCCTATCCTTGAAACAATTCATTTTCCGTAAAGTTTCCTAATTTCCGATATTTCTCATAAAGAGCAAGATACGTCAGATGATTTTCGTGATTCGGCAGGTATTCTTTTGCAAAACCTTGTCCCATAGCTCGCTGGGCTTCTTCAATTTTGCCATATATACCGGCTGCCACGGCGGCGAACATGGAAGCGCCGAAAGCGCATGCCTGTTCTGCTTTTGCCACTTTGATCGGCATATCCAATACGTCTGCCAATGTCTGCATCACAAACGGGGATTTCAGCGAGATGCCGCCGATACCGATCACACTCTCGATCTTGATGCCGTTCTCGAGGAAACGGTCGACGATGGCTTTCGATCCGAATGCTGTCGCTTCCACCAGTGCGCGGAAGATAAGCGGAGCGGAGCTTGCAAGGTTGAGGCCGGTGATCGTTCCTTTTACCAGTTGACTGGCGTCGGGCGTACGGCGTCCGTTCATCCAGTCTACCGCCAGGATCGTACTTTCGCTAACCGGAACCTTGGCTGCCTCTTCGGACAGGAGCGGGATGATCTTGTCTGTTGTCTCTGCGATCAGCCTGGCTTTTGTCTCTTCGTCGATCAGCGTACTCTTGGCCAATATGTTTTCGAGCGGCCATGCCAGTACACGTTTGAACCAGGCATAGATATCTCCGAAACCGGATTGCCCGGCTTCCAGTCCTACCATGCCGGGAATAACGGAACCGTCTACCTGTCCGCAGATGCCGGGAACCAGTTTGTCTCCCATCTCTTCATAAGAAGAAACCATGATGTCGCAGGTCGATGTACCGATCACACGGACGAAGGTCCGAGGCGTGATTTCCGCACCTACGGCTCCCATGTGGCAGTCGAATGCGCCGACGGAAACGGCAACGTTAGTCGTCAGTCCGAGGCGTTCCGCCCATTCCGGCGTTAAAGTTCCTACCTGCGTGTCGCTGGTATATGTCTTTTCGAACAGATGGCTGCGGAAGCCTGCCAGTTTAGGTTCGAGGGCTGTCAGGAATTCTTCCGTAGGCAGTCCGCCCCATTTCTCCAGCCACATGGCCTTATGTCCGGCGGCACAACGGCTGCGGTACACCTCTTCCGGTTTTGTCTTTCCGGTGATAAGGGCGGGCAGCCAGTCGCAATGTTCGATCCAGGCATATGCGTCCTTGCAAATACTGTCGTCTGTGCGAAGCACATGCGCCATCTTGGCCCATACCCATTCGGAGGAATAAATGCCGCCTTCGTATGCCGTGTAGTCAATGCCCCAGCGTTTAGCTAATTCGTTGATCTCGGCAGCTTCCCGGATAGCGGTATGGTCCTTCCAGAGCACGAACATCGCATTCGGGTTCTCTGCATATTCCGGCAGCAAGGCGAGGGGAGTGCCGTTCTTGTCTGTAAGGACAGGAGTACTTCCGGTCGTATCGAAAGCGATACCGACCACCTTTGCGGTTGTTCCGGCAGGACATTGTGCTAATGATTCTTTGACTGTCGCTTCCAGCCCTTCGATATAATCCAGCGGATGTTGGCGATACCGGTTCTTTGCCGGATCGCAGTATTTTCCTTCCATCCAGCGGGGATAATACTTGACAGCCGAAGCGATTTCTTCGCCTGTGGCTGCATTCACGACTACGGCGCGACAGGAGTCGCTGCCGTAGTCAAGACCTATAACATATTGTTCGTTTGCCATAGCTTATGCCTGTAATGCACGGTTCAACATATAATACAGGTCATTGTATTGCAATTCCTTCTTGAAGCTGGAGATCGTCGTATCCTTGTCGATAACCACCAGTTCGATGCCTGCGATGTCGGCATAATCTTCCATATATTCGACTGTCAGGTCGTAGGAGAAGCTCGTATGGTGCGTACCTCCGGCCAGAATCCAGGCAGCAGCGCCGATCTCGAGATTCGGTTGCGGAATCCACAGTGCACTGGCAACGGGAAGGTTGGGTAGCGGTTTGCTCTTGATACAGTCTACTTTGTTTACGATGAGGCGGAAGCGGTTGCCCATATCTACAATTGTTGCGGCAACGCCTTCGCCCGGTTTGCTGGTGAATACGAGACGCGCCGTTTCGCTGTCTATACCGATACTCAGGCGATGTACTTCCAGTTTCGGCTTGTGTTCGGCTATCAGCGGACAAACTTCCAGCATATGCGCTTGCAGGATTGCGCTCCGTTCTCCGTCGAAGTTCAGCGTGTAGTCTTCGAGGAAAGAACAACCTTTCGGCATTCCCTGGCTCATGTACCACATCGTACGGTATAAGGCTGCTGTTTTCCAGTCGCCTTCCGCACCGAAACCGTATCCTTCCGTCATCAGGCGTTGAGATGCCAGTCCGGGGATCTGGTCGAAGTTGCCCAGGTCGTCGAAGTTTGTAGTAAAGGCTTTCGCTCCCTTGTCTTTCAGGATACGGCGGATTGCTATTTCTGCTTTAGCCGAGTTCCAGACCTTGGCATATGCTTCCGTACTTTTGTCTTCCAGTTCGGGGGCATGGTCGTATTCTGCAAAATACTTGCCGACAAGTTCCAGTGTGTCTTTGTCTTCTACAGAATTATAGTATTCCATCAGGTCGTTAACCGGACAGTAGTCTACATGATAACCCAGTTTCAGTTCGGCTTCCACCTTGTCGCCATCCGTAACGGCTACATTGTTCATCTGGTCGCCGAAACGGATGATCAGCATATCCTGTGCGTCCGCCCAAGCAGCAGCTACGCGCATCCAGATTGCGATCTTAGCCTGTGCTTTCGGGTCTTGCCAGTGTCCGACCACTACTTTACGGTTCTTGCGCATACGGCTTACCATGTGGCCAAACTCACGGTCGCCATGGGCGGACTGGTTCAGGTTCATGAAGTCCATATCCATTGTTTCCCAGGGAATCTCTTTGTTAAACTGCGTATGGAAATGAAGTAACGGTTTTTTCAATTCCTGAAGGCCGTGTATCCACATTTTGGCAGGAGAGAAGGTGTGCATCCAGGTAATGACACCGATACATTTGTCATCGTTGTTGGCTGCCTTGAATGCTGCTGTCACTTCTTTAGCTGAGTTCACGGTTCCTTTATACACCACTTTGACCGGCAGGTTTCCCGATTCGTTCAATCCTTTTACCATTTCATTGGAATGGGCATCCACCTGGATTACCGCGTCGCCTCCGTACAGCAGCTGCGCTCCTGTTACGAACCATACTTCAAGATCTTTAAAATTTGTCATGGTCTATTGATTTAATTGTTATATGTTTATTTCTATTTTTGTCCGTAGTAAGCATTCGGGCCGTGTTTGCGCTCGAAATGTTTCGTGATAAGATGCTTGTTCATCGTAAGTTGCGGATTGATTCCGTAAGAGATGTAAGCCATCTTGGCAACCTGTTCCATCACAACTGCGTTGTAGACGGCTTCGGCTGCATCCTTTCCCCATGAGAACGGGCCGTGATTTCCGACCAATACTCCCGGAATATGCACCGGGTTCAACTCTTTAAAACGTTCGACAATCACGTTGCCGGTTTCCTTTTCATAATCGTCTTCCACTTCCTCTTTCGTCATCTGGCGAGTGCAGGGAATGGCGTCGCTGAAATAATCGGCGTGCGTCGTACCGATGTTCGGTATGTCGCATCCGGCCTGTGCCCACGATGTCGCATAGGTGGAGTGGGTGTGTACGATTCCTCCGATTTCCGGGAATGCTTTGTATAAAACCAAATGGGTAGGAGTGTCTGACGACGGCTTTAGTTTGCCTTCCATTATATTTCCGTCCAGATCGAGAACCACCATGTCGCTGGCTTTCATTGTCTCGTAAGAAACTCCGGATGGTTTGATTACAATCAGGCCCTTTTCCCGGTCTATGGCACTGACATTGCCCCAGGTGAATAGGACCAACCCATGTTTTACCAGGTCCAGATTGGCTTCGAAAACCTGTTCTTTTAACTCTTTAACCATACTTATTTACTTCTTTATTGTGGTTTGTATGTGTCGGGTGTAAAAGTAACACTTTTGTAAAGTGGGTGCACAAAAAAAGCTATGTTCTACAACATAGCTACCTTTATTTTGCTTTTTCTTCCCCGGGCATGGAATTTTAGTTTCATGCCCGAGAAATTCCAATCCCATGGGCATGGAGCCGAAATTGCATTCGGATGGCTCTTTTTTATAACGAGAAGTAGAAACCCTGTTCCAGCAAACGATCGTATTTTTCTTTGTTGAACATATAATAGAATGCTCCTCTTTTGGAACCTTTTTTATCTTTCTCATCCAACTTTTCCAGGATATCCATTGCATTGAGCTTCTTGCGGAAGTTACGTTTATCCAGTTGAGTCTGGTAGATCGCTTCATACAGGCTTTGCAATTGAGGCAAAGTGAATTTTTCGGGAAGCAGATTGAAACCGACCGGACGGGTAGCTGCTTTTCTGCGCAGGCGTGCCAGCGTGTCGGTGATCATTCGGTTATGGTCGAATATAAGTTGCGGCACTTCGCTGATCTTTGTCCATACGGCATTGTGCTCTTCCAGTGTTTCGGCACTGAAGTCATTCATGTTTACCAGTGAATAGTATGCTACGGAGATCACCCGCTCTCCAAGATCGCGGGTAACATCTCCGTAAGCACCTACCTGTTCCATAAAAAGATTATCGATTCCGGTACAGTCGGTAAGCACACGTGATGCGGCTTCTTCTATACTCTCGCCGGCTTTGATAAAACCGCCCATCAGGGACCATTGTCCTAACATTGGTTCAAACTTCCGTTTATAAAGTAATACATTAAGTTCACCCTGGTTGAATCCTAAGATGATACAGTCTACAGAAACGTAAAATTTGGTTTCCTCCTGATAAAAAGCGGCTGTCATGATTTTATGGAATTATAATTAATTATGTTTATGCGAGTTTGCGTGCGCCGTCGCTGATAACTACGTTGTACAATTTCGGCTCGTGACCAAACTTGGCTGTGTAAGATTCGAATGCTTCTTTCACGAATGCATCGTATTTCTCTTCTTTCACCAGGTTAATCGTACAACCTCCGAAACCACCGCCCATTACGCGTGAACCGGTTACACCGCATTTCTTAGCTACATCGTTCAGGAAATCCAGTTCTTCGCAGCTGACTTCGTAGAGTTTGCTCATGCCGTGATGTGTTTCGAACATCTTCTGGCCTACGGTTTCGTAATCGTCTTTTTCCAGTGCTTCGCAAACGTCGAGTACGCGTTGTACTTCTTCGATTACGTATTCTGCACGCATATAGTCTTCTGCACTGATGTCACCTTTCACTTCGTTCAGCATATCCATTGTTGCATCACGCAGGAATTCAACTTCCGGATGATTGCGGCGAATGGCTGCAGCAGCGTTTTCGCAAGACTGACGGCGTTTGTTGTAAGCAGAAGAAGCCAGTTCGTGTTTTACTACAGAATCCAGCAACACTAACTTGTAACCAACCGGGTGGAACGGGAAATATTTATATTCGAGTGAACGGCAATCCAGGCGGATCAGGCTTCCTTCTTTACCGAATACGGAAGCGAACTGGTCCATGATACCGCAGTTTACACCGCAATAATTATGTTCGGTGGACTGGCCGATCTTAGCTAATTCAAATTTGTCGATGTTCAGGGAGAACAGGTCGTTCAACGCAAATGCGTATGTGCTTTCCAATGCAGCGGAAGAGGACATACCTGCACCCAGAGGAACATCACCTGCAAATACGGTGTCGAATCCCTGGATCTGTCCGCCACGTTTGATGATTTCGCGGCAAACACCGAAGATGTATCTTGCCCAGCTTGCTTTTGGTGCGTCTTCTTCGTTCAGACCAAATTCGGCGTAATCATTCAGGTCCACAGAGAAAGCACGGACTTTACCTGTTCCGTTCGGCTTGATTTCAGCAATCATGCCTTTGTCGATTGCACCCGGGAATACGAAACCTCCATTATAGTCGGTATGTTCACCGATCAAATTGATACGACCCGGAGATGCATATACGCTACCTTCTACAGAGAATAACTCCTGAAATTTATTTCTGATTTTTTGTCTCATGATAGATTTGTTTTTTAATTAGGTTATTAAACAATTGAAGAAATTATCCGACTACAAATATAGTTAGATAATTTCTTCAATCATATAGTTACACTTATTTTTTATTCAACAGGAATGTCCTTGTTTACATTCTTGCAACCGACTAATGCATAGAACAACAAGTAAGCCAAAGCGATGAGGATGACAGCGTAGCTGGTCATGAATCCGGACATATCGGCAATCTGGCCCTGGATCAGAGGCAGAATACCACCACCGCAAACCAATACCATAAAGATACCGGAAGCAGCTTCCGTATATTTACCTAAACCTTCTACAGCCAGGTTGAAGATACCACCCCACATGATGGAAGTACAAAGACCGCAAAGTGCCATAAACATGATGCTGATAGGAACTTGTGCCGTACCGAAAGAAATATCGCTCTTGAATACCGGCATACTTACCAAAGTTGTGATCGGGCAGACAAATGCAAGGATGATGAACAGGATACCGACACTTGATGCAAGCGTAAGCATCGCTTTACTTGTAAACTTACCACCCAGAGATGCTCCGACCAAACGTCCGATCAGCATCAGGAACCAATATGTTCCTACTACAGAACCAGCGATTGTAGAGTCGATTGCCAAACCGCCGCCTGCTTCCGGTGTCATCATAAACAAACCTGCGAAATGAGGAATACCAACTTCGATACCTACATACACAAAGATTGCGATTGCACCGAATTTGAAATGACGGAAGGACAACGGGCTGTGTTCGTTCTTTACATTTTTAGCTTTAGCCAAACTTGGTTCCGGAATGCTCATGAAGAACAAAACCAGGAATGCTATGGCAAAGATAGCCATTGCGATGTACAGAGCGGGTAATGCTTTTTCAATTGTGCGTTCTTCAACAACGGTACCCATCAGATAACCGACCAAAACCGGAACGATAGTTGCTGATACCGAGTTCAACGAACCACCCATCTGGATTAACTGGTTACCCTTCTTGCCGCCACCACCGAGCGTGTTCAACATCGGGTTTACTACTGTATTCAACATACACATAGAGAAACCTGAAACGAAAGCACCGGCAACGTAGGTGGCAAATCCCATTTTAGAGGAAAGTACCTGGATACCTACACCGACAAAACCAACGACAATTGCGATTAACGCTGTCTTTTTATAACCGATTTTTTGCAAAAGCATACCTGCGGGGATTCCCATAAAGGCATAGGCTATAAAGTTTGCAAAGAAACCTAACGTAGCTTCGAAGTTGGATGCTCCGAATTCGTTTTGCACAATTGCCCCGAAAGGTTGAGGCAAACCCGTAACGAAAGAGATCATAGCGAACAATGCGAACATCATCGCTATTGGTAATACATAACTTTTCTGTTTAGTTGACTCCATTTCTTTTTAGATATTTAGATTATTAATATTTAGGTCTGTTGGATTCTATTTATTCAATCGTGAATTTATAGATAGTCTTGCTCTGGAATACTTCGCCCGGGCGCAATACGGTGGACGGATATTCCGGCTTATTCGGACTGTCAGGATAATGCTGTGTTTCCAGGCAGAGAGCGGCACGGGCCGGATAGCGCTGTCCGTTCTTCCCAACGAAATTGCCGGTCATCCAGTTACCTGTATATAGTTGCACGCCCGGTTGTGTGGTGTAGCATTCCATTACGATGCCGGTTTTAGGCGACACGCAACGGGCACAGAACGACAGTTCGTTTTCTTCTGCTTTATTTAATATATATGTATGGTCATATCCTTTTCCGAAATTCAGCGCTTCGAAATCTTCGTCGATGCGTTCGCCCACTTCGTGCGGAGTGCGGAAGTCCATCGGAGTGCCTTCCACCTTTTCTTTCGGGCCATAAGGGATGGCCGTATCGTCTGTCGGCAGGTAATAATCTGCGTTGATTGTCAGTTTATGGTCGTAAACGGAAGGATCGCCCTGACCTGAGAGGTTGAAATAGGAGTGGTTCGTCAGGTTGAGCACAGTCGGCTTGTCCGTTACGGCGTGATACATGATCACGACTTCGTTGTCATCGGAGAGGTGGTAAGTCACAGTCGTATCAAGCTTTCCGGGGAAGCCTTCTTCGCCGTCGGCGGAAGTGTATTTCAGCTCTACCGTCTGGTTGTCGATCTTGTTCAGATCCCAGACAACGGAGTTGAATCCTTTCAAACCGCCGTGCAGACTGTTAGGCCCGTTGTTGATAGCCAGTTTATCGTACACAACACCATCCAATGTGAATTTTCCGCCTGCAATACGGTTTCCATATCGTCCGCAGATTGCTCCGAAATAGGCTTCTTCGGAAACCAGGTATTCGTCTATAGAATTGTGTCCTGTCACTACATCGGTTAACTTTCCGGACCGATCCGGTACCATAAGCGATACAATTTTTGCACCGTAGTTGGTAATGGTAAGTTCTGCTCCTTTGTTATTTGTAAGGATGCATAGCATCGTCTCCTTGCCGTCTAATTGCTTGCTGAAGTTAGCCACAGTTAAGCCAGACAGCGTGCTTTCGTTCTTCATGTAAATAATGTTTCAAAATTGTGTGTAAAATTACTCTCTTCTTTGTATTCATGCACTACTTTAAAGATGTTTTATAGCATAAAAGGGCTTTTTGTCGACTAAAATGACTGATTTCTCACCTTTGAATCAAAACAATTAGTGTACATTTGCAACTAAATAATCTTTATATTCACGGAAAAACACATATCTATGACAAAAAGTATGAGAAAAGCCATTGCCCTGTGTCTATTTAGTATGGGAGCTGTCGGTTTAATGGCACAAAGTAATGAGTTTAAGATAGATGTACAGAGGCCGGGTGCACCTATCCAATCGACCATGTACGGTATCTTTTTTGAAGACATCAATTTTGGTGCAGACGGAGGCTTGTACGCCGAGCTTATCAAGAACCGTTCTTTTGAGTTCGATAATCCTTTTGGTGGCTGGACTCCTTTTGGGAATGTGACAGTGCAGACTAAAAATCCCTGTTTCGACCGTAACCCGCATTATGTCCGTCTTTCTTATGAAAAAGAACTGACCGGCACGGGCTTGGATAACGAAGGTTTTAAAGGTATCGGTATCCGGGAAGGGGAAAAGTATGATTTTTCTTTGTACGCCCGTGTTCAGTCCGGTGCGCCTGTCAAGCTGCGTATTAATCTGGTGAACAGCCAAAACGACCTGTATGAAGAAAAAGTAATTGAGGTTAGCGGTAAGGAATGGAAAAAATATACGGTAGTCCTGACTCCGGGAGCAACAGAGGCTCATTCCCGCCTGCGTATTACGATGGCGACAAAAGGAACGGTCGACCTGGAACATATTTCATTATTCCCGCAAAAGACATTTAACAATCGTCCGAACGGGATGCGTGCCGACTTGGCGCAGGCATTGAAAGATTTGAAACCGGGTGTTTTCCGTTTTCCGGGCGGTTGTATTGTGGAAGGGACCGACAAGGCAACCCGCTATCAGTGGAAGAACACGATCGGCCCGGTTGAAAACCGTCCGATCAACATCAACCGCTGGAATTATACATTTGCCCATAAGAAGTTTCCCGACTATTACCAGTCTTACGGTTTAGGCTTCTTCGAATATTTCCAGTTGAGCGAAGATATAGGAGCCGAACCGCTTCCCGTATTGAACTGCGGTCTTTCCTGTCAGTATGAAAATCATGATCCGAATGAGAATTGTCCGGTGGATAAGCTGCAGCCTTATATTGACGACGCGCTCGACCTGATCGAGTTTGCCAATGGCCCGGTTTCCAGCAAATGGGGAAAGATCCGTGCCGATATGGGACATCCGGCCCCGTTCAACCTGAAACTTCTTGCGATCGGCAACGAACAATGGGGATCGCTTTACACGGAACGTCTTGAACCGTTTGTGAAGGCCATCCGTGCCAAATATCCGGAAATACAGATTGTCGGGAGTTCCGGTCCGCAGTCGGAGGGGGAAGATTTCGATTACCTCTGGCCGGAGATGAAACGGCTGAAGGTCGATTTGGTGGACGAACATTTTTATCGTTCTCCCGAATGGTTCCTGAACGGAGCCAAACGCTATGACTCGTATGACCGGCAAGGCCCGAAAGTGTTTGCCGGAGAATACGCCTGTCATGCTCCCAATCGTGAGAACAGCTTCCTGACAGCCCTTTGTGAAGCCGCCTTTATGACGGGGCTCGAACGAAATGCGGATGTCGTACATTTATGTACATACGCTCCGCTTTTTGCCCATGTCGATGCCTGGCAATGGCGTCCGGATCTGATCTGGTTCGACAATCTGTCGTTGGTGAAAACTCCTAACTATTATGTACAGCAGTTATACGGCCACAATGCCGGCACGAATGTACTGCCGTTAACGATGCAGAATGAGCCTGTAACGGGACAAAACGATCTTTATGCCACTGCCGCTGTCGACAAAAAGACAAATGAGCTGATTATCAAGATAGCCAATACCGGAATCCGGCATAAAAAAGTGAAACTGAATATGAACGGCCTTTCCGCCGGCAAACATAAAGGAACGCTCACATTGCTTCATTCTTCGGATCTGGAAGCAAAGAATACATTGTGTAATCCTTCCGGTATCCTTCCGGCTGTGTCCGATATCGAGATCGAAGCACCGGAGACAGAAGTGACATTGAGTCCGCTCAGTTTCTCAGTTTATCGTTTTAAACTGTAAGAATAGAAGATGTTAAAGACGGAAAAGATGAGAGCTGATTTAATAACACTGCTACTGTCACTGACTGTTTCCGTGCTATCAGCACAGGAACTGTCGGTGGCAGGTCCGGATCAAAACCTGGAAGTTCAGGTTTCTTTAAAAGATGGCAAACCTGTTTACCGGGTTAGCTATAAGGAGAAAACAATACTTGAAAATTCACCTTTGGGACTTGTCTCGAATGTCGGTGATTTCAGCAAGAACATGACCTATGTGGAGCATAAGGCCGGGCGGATAGACAAGACTTATACGCAGGATCGCATCAAACAATCGAGTATTCATTACCAGGCGAACGAGTTGACCTGTACGTTTGCCAATCCGGATCAACAGAAGATCGATGTTGTTTTCCGCGTCAGCAATAACGATGTTGCGTTCCGTTATGTCATGCCACGGCACGGGGAAACCGGCAGTTGTATGATCGAGAAGGAAATGACGGGATTCGATTTCCCTTCTTACACGACTACATTCCTGTGTCCGCAAAGTGATGCCATGATCGGCTGGAAGCGGACAAAGCCCAGTTATGAGGAAGAATACAAGGCTGATGCTCCAATGGACGAACGTTCGCAGTATGGGCATGGTTACACATTTCCTTGCCTGTTTCGTGTGGGCGGTGATGGCTGGGTTCTTGTCAGTGAAACGGGTGTCGACAGCCGTTATTGCGCTTCCCATTTGAGTGATGCTACAGTGGATGGTTTGTACACGATTGCATTTCCGATGCCGGAGGAAAATAATGGAAACGGTTCTGCCGCTCCCGGTTTGTCTCTACCAGGCAGTACACCGTGGCGCACGCTTACAGTCGGCGAAACATTGAAACCGATCGTCGAAACGACTATTCCCTGGGATGTCGTAGATCCTTTATATGAAACAGAGCATGATTATCGCTTCGGACGTGGAACCTGGAGCTGGATTCTCTGGCAGGACGGGAGTATTAATTATGACGACCAGGTGAAATATGTAGACTTTGCAGCAGCGATGGGTTATGAATATGTATTGATCGATAACTGGTGGGATACGAATATCGGTCGCGACCGGATGAAATCGCTTGTCGACTATGCGCACCGCAAACATGTGGATGTGTTCCTGTGGTATAGTTCCAGCGGTTATTGGAATGATATCGAACAGGGGCCGGTCAACTGTATGGATAACCCTATTATACGCAAGCGGGAGATGAAATGGCTTCGCAGCTTAGGAGTGAAAGGCATCAAAGTTGATTTCTTCGGTGGTGACAAACAGGAAACGATGCGTCTTTATGAAGCGATCCTGAGCGATGCCGACGATAACGGGTTGATGGTCATTTTCCATGGCTGCACAATTCCGCGCGGTTGGGAACGCATGTATCCGAACTATGTCGGGAGCGAGGCTGTCCTGGCTTCCGAGAATCTGATATTCAACCAGCATTATGATGATAATGAGGCTTTTAATGCCTGTCTGCATCCGTTTATCAGGAATACGATCGGTTGCATGGAGTTTGGGGGCGTTTTGCTGAATAAGCGTCTGAACCGGACGAACGATGGCGGTACGATTCGTAAAACGACCGATGTTTTCCAGTTGGCGACAGCCGTCTTATTTCAGAATCCGATCCAGAATTTTGCGCTTGCCCCTAATAACCTGACGGATGTTCCGGCTTTTGAAATCGATTTTATGAAGCAGGTGCCGACTACTTGGGATGAGATTCGTTTTATTGACGGTTATCCCGGTAAGTATTGTGTTTTGGCCCGCCGTCATGCCGACAAATGGTATGTGGCAGGTATCAACGCCGGTAAAGAACCGCTGAAGCTGAAAATAACTCTCCCTATGTTTGCCGGAAAGAAAGTTACGGTGTATGATGATGACAAGAAGCGCAATCCGCGCATGACCGAGACATCCGTTAAAGCCGATGGAACAATCCAATTGGTTATCCAACCGGAAGGCGGGATGATTTGTTTGTTATAGCGTCTGTGTCCTGGCGGGTTTATCCTATTGATTCATTATTTGCCAGATGAAACAATAAATGATGATTTATCGGTGCGTCGCTATGTTTATATTACCGGACGCAGATTTCGCAGACGACGCAGAGGAACGCAGATCATTTATTGTTTTAAAAGAAAATAAGT